>Ga0209611_10008532_pt1 | contig 15967 bp, 13 predicted proteins | sample S1TSphgellanicum_3_FD_187693 | JGI IMG/M metagenome (GOLD analysis project Ga0209611, IMG submission 187693) | Host-associated microbial communities from peat moss isolated from Minnesota, USA - S1T2_Fc - Sphagnum magellanicum MG (SPAdes) (version 2) | ecosystem: Host-associated > Plants > Peat...
TGGGTACCTACAAAGACAAAGTCAAATGATTAGGCACATTTGGTTGACAAAACCTTGAAACTTTGAACATGTGCCATCAAACTTTGTCATCTAAACTAATTTGTGGGTCTTTTGTTTAGAGTTGTGTTGTGGAGACACACCTAAATGATGTTAAAGTTTGATTATTTTGAAAATGAACAATAAAATCATGAAATGCTTAATTTTCTTGTAGCAAATCCTAAAGACAACAAGGACTTCTTCCACAAACACACCCACCTCTTTTCTTAACATAGACATGGTTTCCAAAAAAGAACAATAATAATGACAACAATATTAAAAATAAAACATGATGGGAATTTGTTAAATTATCATGAACACAAAAATGACCAAAACAACATGAATTTTGAAAGACACAAACCAACCATGACAAAGATCAGCTTAATTCTAAATCTAAACATGAAACATGTAAATCAAAGGACAACAACATCAAGTGTGCAAGACATAGGTTTAAATGTCATTTTATTATGAAAACATGAAAATAACAAAATAGAAATATGGTGCAAAATCATACCCAAAATTAATGTTGAATATACTAAAAGGTTATGTGAATCTTCTAATTATACATTATTGAAGATTGAACTCAAAGAAGATATCTCAAAATATTGTTGGGAATGTTCCCAACTCCAATATGGATGAATAATGGATGAAAAGTGAACATTCATGCATGAAACTTCATCCATGATGATGTTGATAATGATGTTAGACATGATGTTAAGGGTATCGTGCATGACAATTATTAACATTGAAAACCAATTGAAAAATTGATATCAAATTCAAAGTCTTTCAAATGATCATGATAACTTCAAATTTTGAAATGGTTTATTATATCATGATGGGTTTTTATATGTATTTGATGGCTTGTGACCTAAAACACTATCAAATGTTTTCCATGGATGAAACCAGAAAACCTTAATTTAGCTCTTGGCTGAACTGCTTGAGGCATGGTGTTTCAAAGGCGTTGAAAAATTTATTTTCTTTTTTTTTTGTTTTTGGTTTGTTTTGTTATTTTGCAAGTTATTGTGGAATGATCTTGGTGAGCTGGTTTCAATGATGGAGCGTGATCCTAGTTGCTCAATGGATACTTTTTATGAGCTACGTGAATCACGGTTATTCAAGTGGATTGGTGCGAAGCTTTCAAGGGAGTGAAGGGATAGGGAGAAAAAATTATATATATGATGTTAGTTGAAGTGAAGAAGGAAGACTTTTGGTGAGGGGATAAAGCTAAGTTTTTAGATTTTATGATAACCAACAAGTGTGGAGTTGAATTATAATCAGTTAGGGGCAGAAGTTGATATGGACTTCTTCCTTTCATGAATTTTGACGCTTGAGCTTCCGTTGTGCCAAGAGCATTAGGAAGAGATTAAGAGGTCTAGCATTTTCTTTTTAGGGACCCCACAAGGGAAATGATGAATGTGTCAAGGATTTCAAGAGTGGTTATTGTGGTAGCATCATTTTTGACAACTTGAGGGTCTTAATGTGAATGTGCAATGTGTTCATTTTAAGAAGAGAGTACTTGCTAAATAGTGGGAGCTCCAGGGATTTTGGAAAAAGGGGATACTATGAAGTGGAATAGATCACATTCACTTTTTTTATTTTGAATCGATGTCCATTTTCTGAAAGGAACCATGTGATGATGTCGGGATAGTACTTGTGGGATTTTTGTTGTTAGAGTATGAGCTACCATTCTCATTAAGCAACTAGTTGAATCCTTGAGAGGAAATCGAGAGAGAATTTGATCACTTGAGGTCCATAAAAATAAGATAATAAATTTTGGTGTTTGTAAGGATTTGGATGCAAAAATAATACTTGTAACAACCTCCATTCTGTCTTAGGAAGATTTCAACAATTCATATTGAGTCTGTATACCTTACATCAGGGATTTACACACATAGAAAGCATCTCCCCTTTTTTTTGGTGATAAGCCCTATTTGACTTTGAGTTCTCCAAGCTAGGCATGAGGGTACATTCAAATTAATATGAAGCAATGGTGCACCCTTAATGGCTATTTATTTTTAAATTGAAAAATCATTAAATTTTTCTTATGATCCAAAAAGATGTTGCTTTGTAATATTATGTAAAGATTTGTTTAAAAAATCTCTTCAAAACAAAATTCATTGAACAAAAACCATTAGTCATAATTTTTTTAAATGCTTTTGAATGCTTTATCCTCATTACTTTCATTCCAAATTTTTCACATGTTTCCATAATATATATTAAAACATCTTTATGTGATTATATTTGAAGTTTACAGCATTAATATTTTTTTAATTCTAAAACATGAAAAACCAAACATTGGATACTTGTTCATTGCCTTATATATAGCTTGAATATATCCATGATGTTTTTTAAAATCCATGGAATTAATATCACAGGATTATTGGTGACCACATTTCTAGAAATATGTGAAAAAAATTGTTGGTTGATGTGATGTTTGCACATGAGCAAATAACCCTTGTCATTACCCACATGGGCTCCTCTTGCGACCACTACCAATCCTTACATTATTGTGGTCTTCAATTTTCATACATTTCATCAAGAATCTTTTACCTTCTAATTCATATTAATCCATTTTCATGGTGATAAATTGTTTGACAAAGATGGTTCATTTCATTCATTGTACCAAAACAATAATTGGCAAAGGAACAACCAAATTATTTTTTGATCATATTTCCCAATACCATGGCTTTCCTAAATATATCATTTTAAAAATTGTGAACCTTAATTTGCCTCCAAGTTTTGTATGATTTTTTTTGAAATATTAGGTGTGAAGATGAAGTTATTATCAACCTTTCACCCCTAGATGGATGGACAAATGAAATGAGTCAATCAAATGTTGGAGTAGTATTTACAATGCACAATTAATTGTCATCAAAATAATTAGTTAAAGATTTTATCTATGGTGGTGTTTGCTTACAACAACACAATGCATTCATCAACACAACAAACACATTTCTTTACAAATCGTGATTTACACCCTAAATTTGATATCCAAAGTGTGAATAAAATTATGAATCCTACAAGTAAAGAGTGAGGCCTATGATTGGTGGACATTTGGATACAACTTGTGTCTAACCTTGAAAATGCATAAAAATGATACAATGAAAATGTTAACAAACATCACAAAAAAAAACCAAGCTTCAAGGTTGAAAACCAAGTTTAGTTTCAACAATAAAACATCAAAACAAGACTTTTAGGGAAATTGGATTACCAAACACTCAATCCATTCACCATTTTAAAAAAAATCAATGTTGTGACTATCTAATTCAAACCTCCAAATTCCATGAAAATCCATATTATATTTCATATTTCATTGTTGGAAACATTTATGGAATGCCATGGAAAATGTGAAAAAATTCCATCAATGATATCGAAATAAGCTTCATGCCATTCCATGTGGAACTCATCACTAAAAGAAGGTGATGTCATAAACACCAACATTGACCAACATCATTGTTAACATCATCATGAATGAATTCCCTGCACAAACATCCATTTTTCATCCATAATGGATGAAATTCATCCATTACTAACTTGTAGTTTTAAAATGTAGTTTATTTGTAATTGACTTGTAGTTGAAGTTATAGCTCATTTATAGTTTACTTGTAATTCACTTATATTTTTAAAAGGTTTTCAAGAAAGTTGTTTGGATAACGGGCATATGAAGGCTTCCATGAAAACTTTTTTGAGTTAGGTCCCCAAAGGAATGTAAACAAAAGTAAAACCCCCCATTACCTTTAGTTTGTTTAACATTAGTTTGAAATATGATCTTCCATCATAACCTTGTTCACTTCATTTCATGTTCATAGTTTCATATGTTATCAAAATAAAACTTTATTTGCATTTTTGTTTCACATATTTAATGTTTTTTTTTTTTTTTTTCATGTTCTATGATTCAAATTAAATTTAAACATGTTTTTGCCATAGTTCATATTGGCTATCATGTACTTTGGGAATCCCTTTGTCTTCCTAGTTTTCATATTTGTGACACTTTCATCATTGTAAAGTGAGACCTCTTTTGACGCACTCCCAAGCTCCTTGATCCACTCAAATGTGAATCTAAGGTGAAAACATCAAAAGGATAAGAAGTTCGAACACATTTTTTGGCTCAGAGCACTTTTGGGGAAAGGGGCATGTTGGAGCTTTGGGATGGGGACTAGGAAGAATGACAAGCAATACAATTACTCAAACAAAGCTACACAAACCAAACAACAAGTTGGTTAGTGCATAGTTGGAGCACTTTTGGTGCACAGACGAGCCATGGGCAAACACGGACTCACAAGACTCACCACAACCTAAACTTGGGGGAAGTCACCACCTTCCCCCTTATAGTATTCTTTGTGCATGGCCACAAGGCCAGCACCCAAATGTCATTTTGTCCTAGGACTCCCAAGTTGGAGTCTTGAAATTCCCAAAATTGGGACCCCTGTGACTTTGGAGGCCCATAACTTTTTTTCAGACCTTTGATTTAGATGAGGTCCAAAGAAAAGTTATAGCCCTCATCAAGATCTTTCCAAGGATATGTGGCATGCCATTTGAACACAAGGAAATTAGGGCGATTCTTGACTTTTTGTGGTTGGGAGTCAAACTACCAATTTGACTCCCAGCCCTTCTTTTGGCCATAACTTTATTTTTAAGAACTTCAATGGGTCATGCGAGCCCATTTTAGACATCTATGTTTTAAGGAAATTCTCAATCCATTAAATTTTAACCCCTACAATTGCCTTCTGAAAATTTGGGAGTCCATTGGGATTCTAATTCCCAAAGTGGGAGTTCACTTGGGAATGTGGGGTTCATTCCCTCACACTCTCTTGCACTCCCGGGAGCATGAAATGTGACTCTCGAGCTCACTTTTGGCCTGCACCTTGGCAAGCCCTTGCCTTGGTCTCAAACCCACGATTAAGGTTACGACATCTTTTCATCATGTAAAGCTTATAAATTGTATACATAAAACATAACCACTAGGTGACATAAATTACATTTGTAAGGAGATAATTTTTAAGGTACACACAAGCATATTTCATAATGAAGGTCATGCTTGCAAATTCACCCTTCAATAGGTTTGTAACTAATGAAAACCTATTCAATACATTGATGTCATTATGTCATGCCTGTACATGGCCTCATACATGATGGCCAATTACATGCACGCCCATCATGCCTTTTAGGGTTAATGTATGCTTTTAAGGTTAATGTACATTCTTAGGTGACTATACGCTATTAGGTGCTTAGGGTTTCAACCTGTTGGTAGTTGTATAAAAGGCCAAGCCCCTCCCTTCTCTCTTTAGTTTTTCTAAAATTCCTTTGTTAGGGAAAGTTTCCTTCATAATCATATTAGATTTCTAAATGCTTAGGGCAACTATTACATGGCCATTGTCTACATACACTACATGTTATTTCTTTCTTTGCAAGTTAATTCTAGAAAAACTACTTTCTATTGTTTAATGTTGAAGGCGGCAAATTTTTCTTAGTTGTGAATTTTTGGGTTTCTTTTTGCTACTAGTGTTGTGGCTGCTAGAGAGAGCTTGTGTTATTACACCTCTACCAACCAATAAAATTTAGATCGAAAGAGTTGGGAAAAACGAAACCGAATGAGGGAGTGACATATCCTGGAGCAGATGAGCTCTCTCTCTCTCTCTCTTTCTCTCTCATTCATTCATTCATTCTTTCTTTCTTTTTCTCTCTCTTTCTCAGAAACACAAGAAGAGGTGGTTGAAGATTCTTGAAGTTACCAAGTAAGAAAATAAATAAATAAATAAATAAATTATTATTATTTTTTGCTACCATCATTATAGCAATGTTTACTGTTTGCCATCACTGCAACAACGTTCACCGCCCAACATCGTTGTAACAACACTTACCGCCCGCCATCATTGTAATTTCACTCGCCACCCACCATCGTTACAATGTCATGAGTTGCAACACCATGTTGTCATCCGCCATCATTGTGTGGAGCTCACGGGCATCCTGCAGTGCCGTGGCTTTCGACTTCTATATGTGGGACTTTCGTCCGCAATTCCATACGTCCAGTTCTATTTCGTCCACTAACATTTTTATTTTAATAATAATAATAACGTACATCTACATACTCTCGTATTAATACATACATCTATCTATTTAGTATTAATATGTATATTTACATTATTTTTGTAGTAATACATACATTTACGTAATTTTATTAATACATAAATATACAATTTTTTCTTCTTCAGCTTCGTCATTTAGCACTAGTGATTACAGAAATTGAAAGCTACTTAGGGTATGTTCTCTAAACACTTCACATTTAGTTTCCATTACAGTTGCATTTAATTGCATGGTTGTGTTAGAATTTTGTAGTTCGTGCTCTATATTACTACCAAATTTTGGGGCATGGGACAACACCATGTCCTCAGATGATGAAAGCACTACCGCTCAACCAAAGCCTAGGTATTAACTACGAACTAACACATAATCATTTGAGTCAATTTCTTTGAGCTCATGATCTTCACGACGATACCATTAAACGTTTACAATGCCACCATCATCCAATACAACTTTTACTAGGAATTCAGGTTTGGGTTACACTACATCAACGGTACATCAAAGTCCATTTGGAGGGGTTAATTAGTGGGGTACGCCTACTGCTGCACCTATTTTCACACCATCACCATATATTCTACTACAAGCCATGACCTCTACACCCATATACACCATGGAGGTCAGCAGTTCTTCTAGGAGAATTGAGAAGTTTAGCGAAAGGTCAGGTACCATTTCTTTGAGGGAGTTCAAGGCAACTTTCTCCACTGTGGTCTATGAATTGGAGCTCAAGTATGGCACTAATTACACCGAGGCGTTCGTATTCAAACAATTGGCCCATTATGTGCACTATGAAGCATTGGACGTTTATGAGCAACATTCTTCAAAGATTTTGGGTGTCACCCAGATCCCTAATCTAGCTTATGCCACAACCATCACCACTACCTCTTAAGCTGCACTACAAGCTGCCATTGCACATCATGGGATTATGCCCAATAATTTAGATCCGGTACCTATTTTAGTAAACCCTTCTCTTCAATAACTAATTGTTGTTATCGCAAACATTCTTCCCACCATCAATGCACCAACTTTTATTGATCCAATGGGGAAATTTTAGCTCGAAAACAAAGTATTTGAGCTAAAATTTCTGGTGAAAAGTTCTGAATTTTTTTGTAGCTCGCCACTTTCTCTCGACAAAAGGATGAAACCCTCAAGATGCTCTACAAAAGGCTTCTCAAGTTTAAAGAAGATACTTCAGAGCATCATAGACCTAGAAGCCGCCCATTGGTATTTTTGTTTGTTGGAAGATATTCCGACACTCCATGCGTAGGTTTTGCAATGGATTTTTGCAAAATTTAAAAACTCGTACATTTTGATGGATGTGTATAACATTTTTAAAAAGCTAGAATGGGTTCATGCACAGTATGAGGCCAATATTATGAGGCCTCTATCACGTTCAAAGCCTCAACCTCCATTAGTTGTGCCAACCAGATCATCACATTATTCTTCAAGGGCTAAAATAGTGCACTTGGTTGCACCCATTCTACCTTCTTACAACTATTGTGGCAATTTTGCCCATAAAGTTAGTGAGTGCAACATTCCTTCCGAGGATTTCTTTTGTGAATATTGTGGGAAAGAGGGACATCAAGAAGTTGTTTATTTTGCCAAATTTGCGGAATGAAAGTAACTCCAATTACTAGAGCAAAATCTGTCAGCATCTTCCATTACCCCTCAACCAAAAGCCAAGGCACCTTAGCCTTCCACTTAGGCTTTCCCCACCAAAGGTAATTATAGTAATAATGTTAAGAAGAAAGAGCACAATGCTAACAAGAGGGAGGTGTTTCAAGCCCATGTTGCTTAAGTTCAAACTCTACAAAATGAACTTGAATCATTGAGGGCCCAACTTGCTAATCTAAAAGGCAAATCTTCCTAACGAGCTAGTCATGCCCAACCTGTATAAGGTTCATGATCATGGGAGGGACCTCCTAGGTCATTCTATGGCCTTTCACACGATGCCATGGTTGGGGAGTGTGTTCTTTCTAGTCCACACAATTTTACTTTTACATCGAATTTGCCACTTTTTTTTGCCCTTCCTACTTTGTGGCACAAGACGTTAATATGGCACCCAGAGTTTTTGCCACTAGGCAGATAATTCAGACTGATGGACTCGCATCTAGTTCAAGTCCTATTATTATGGCTAGAAGAGCTCAAGTAGTCATGCCACAATTTTTTGTCCTCTCAACATGGAAAAATAACACACCTTGTTGACGAGGGGGGAGGAAATTACTACACCACAAGCTACTAGGACATCAAATTTTCATGTCCCAGGAGTACATGTACATCAGAAAAAACACACAATTTTCTACGTATCAACTTATTGAGTTTGACGCACTCCCAACTCCTTGAAGGATTCAAATGTGAACCCAAGTAAAAAACAATGAAAAAAGGAGGAGTCGGAACACGCTCCCTAACTCACAACACTTTGAGGGGTAGAAGGGCGTGTTGGAGCTCCAGGATGGGACTAGGAAGAGTTGACAAGCTTCACTCACTCACACGAGCCTACACACAACCCACACAAAGTGGTTAGTGCATAGTTGGAACACTTGTGGTGCTAGGACGAGCCACGAGTAACACGGACACACTAGACTCACCACAACCTGAACTTGGGGGAAGCCACCACCTTCCCCCTTATAGTATACTTTGTGGTTAGCCACAGAGCCTACATCCAAATGGCTTTTCTCTCCCGGGGCTCCCAAGTGGGAGTCCCAAAATCGCGCTGGTTGGGATTCCCGCAACTTTGGAGCCCCATAACTTTATAAGCAGACCTCGGATCGCGATGTAGTCTAAAGCAAAGTTGTAGCTTTCGTTGAGAGCTTTTTAACAATATGTCGCACGCCATCTACAACCAAGTAAACTGGGTCAATTCCTGACTTTTCTGGTCGAGAGTCAAATTGGCAACTTGACTTTCGGCCCTTCTTTTGGCCATAATTTGTGTTTCAGATATCCAAATGAGCAATCTAAGCCCATTTTAAACATCTATGTTCCAAGAACTTTCCAATGATATAAAGAACGACACAAGCCATTGAGTTTTGACCCCCTAAAATTGCTTTCTGAAGTTTCGAAAGTCCACCACGACTCCATTTCCCAAAGTGGGAGTTGCATTGGGAGTGTGAGGGTTCACTCCCTCATACTTCTTCACATTTTCTTACACTCCCGGGAATATGTGATGTGATTCCCGAGCTTCTTCTTGGCCTGCACCCTTGCGACCTCTTTGCCTTGAGTCCTGGGCTTCCTCTTAGTTCACAACCTTGTAACCCCTTTGCCTTGGTCATGAGCCCAAAGCTAGGGTTGTAACAGAGTTCCAACTTCAAATGCGTGAAGTGATGTAAAAGCTTGTGAGTACATTGTAGTTTAGTTTTCAAAATTTGAAGTTAAGCACCAGGGACATAATTGCAGTATTAGAGGATACCCTGAACATTACATCAAGTCCTCTACCAATCCCTGATCCACATGCTACAAGGGTCCCATCCAACACCTTGAAGAGACACCAATTGGTTCACGTGTTGCAAATGGCGTTTGTAATCTGGTCATTAATTATAACATGACTAAACTATTGGGCTCTCCTACTTTTGATTCTACATTCACATATCAAAAGAGAGTTAAAAACACCTCACTTATAGATTTGTTACTCAACAAAGGCATTGTGGATAGCCATTCTCTCCACAAAGTCTCTCACTCATTTCCGAAGGTGGTGCTTAATGAAAAAACTTCCATCGCCACCGGAGTTACCATTGTCGATAATATTGAGTTAGTAATCCAAGTGGGAGGACATATACCCAGAGTGGTACTTCTTGATACAGGTGCCCAACTATTGATTTTTGGAGTTCAATTCACTAAGAAGATGGGCATGCTTGACGTTAAATTACAAAAATCTATGTGGCAAATTCACATCGTTAGTGGGAGTGTAGAGGAGGTACTTGGGGAGAGCTCAGATTTGATTACACTTAACTTCAATGAAGGTATAGATCAAGAGTTTTGCCTAAAAGTCAGATGTTTAGTCACCAATGCCACCAATTACAATGTGCTCATTGGGCAAAAGGCCTTGTTTTCACCAAGATTCATAATTAACAACTAGTTCGAGCATGCGTACTACTGAATGGATTAGGAGATTGATGGCCACCACCTGAAATACATACCCCTTGATTTACATGGGAACCATGGTCCTATGGCTCATCACTGTATGCTCAAGGAAGCACACACCATTTCTTACATCCAACAGGTTAGCCACGAGTGGATAAAGGGAGATGAAGAGGAGAGCTTGTGCCCAAGCTATTGACAGCTTGAGGGTGGTTCCTACAAACATTCAACACGGACCAAAGGTTTTACAGAGGTTCAAAGCAGCCCACGAACCCTTGGTCAAAACTTTGTCTAGTTTTGAGAACATAGAGAACCATGGCGAACTGATTAAGCCACTTCGTCAACTAATCACCTAGACACCGCTTAAGGAGGGGATTACATTACTAAAGTTCTTTGGTGGTATTGGTACAAGTCTTGAAGCCCCACTACAATCAAGGATGGTGGTTCGGAGGTATTTTTATGTAGACATTGATCATATTGCAAGGTAAGTGGTGACATTGAAAATGTTGGAACTCATAACCAAATTTCCACAATAATTTGCAACCATCGCATGGAAGGCCAGTTTCACTTTCTTGCCCTCTGACATACAACTAATTCAGAAGAAGCATATGGAATTACTTGGCCCCGTGGACCTCATCATTTTAGGTTGGGAGTGTCAAGGATTTTCAACGGCAGGATTTGGAGGAGGCTTGAGTGACACAAGATCCAATCTTTTCACGAACATGGTACGATTGATCACCTAGGCTCAATCCATTTCTCCTACAATTGGTTATGTAATTGAGAACACCCCTTCTTAGCTTAACCAAAAGGAGAAAGTCTAAGAGCATTACACGCTAATCAAGCATTACCTTGGAGAGTTGCTCCTACTCAATGTGGCACAATGTGGTTCCTATGTGCACTAACTACGCAATTGGTGGACCAACCTTACACAACTCTTAGTTCTACAATTGGCTTTAAGATACATCATCAGAAACCCCAACATGCAAGTTTCTCACATATTGGATGATCAGAATTCTTACCAACTAGTTACAAAGCAAGAGAAACCTCCTTGGTTTCCTTCGAACACAATAGGAAAACCAAAAGGTGTTTGGCCCACCTTTGTCTCTTTCCTAGGAACACACGCCTTTCAGGGAAATGGACCAAACCTGGTGTATCATCATGCTTTAGCCACTTGGTATGAACCAAGCCCAGAAGAAAAGAAAAGGCTACATGGTTCCAAATTGGCACTACTAGTCACACCAAGCTGATTAAATTAGAACGTAACACTCTACTGGGGAGAAGCATGGACCTGAACTCCCTTACATGGTTGTTGGTAACCTGTGTACTTTTTCAAATGTACACAACACCAACATTGATTCAATTAACTTGCAATTCTAGCGATGCAACCACATGGCACCTCGACCAAATACGTTTGCCTATCTTCAACACTTTACATTTCACTCTTAATGTTGGGGGGGGGAGGAGGTACCATGTAATTTGACTCAAGTTGTTTTTGATACACCTAGAGGTACATCAACTTTTCGAGAAATAGTTATAACCTTCTACAAATCTACATAGTTGGATAATGGAGAACCCAATACACCAAGTTCTTCAAACACACTTTCTAGCTCCATACCATGTGTTTCCAACTACCCTTTCGTTATGGGGAATTAGCTCACCAAGAAGGAGAGAGACCAGGTCACATATTTGCTAACTAAGTATGATAATGTTTTCGCATTCTCAATGAAAGACTTAGGTAGGTGTAAGACCATGTAGTTCTCTATAGACCTTACAAATGAGACACCTATCTATCGGAGGAGGCATAGGTTGAGCAAGCATGAGTGGAAATTGGTAGATGAAAGATGCAAAGAGCTCCATGAGGTTGGTCTCATTTAGCCATCAAGTTATGATTTCACAGCCACTATAGTAATGCCACCAAAGAAGGATTCAGTTGGATTATGGACTGAAAAAGGATGTGCGGGGATTATAGGCCTTTGAACCTCGTTACACTTCAGGACATGTACCCCATGCCCATGCCTAAAGAACTATTTGATAACATTAGAGACTCAAACGTCTTCATAATTGTGGATCCGAGGCAAGACTTTAACTAAATTGTGTTTGCTACAAAGGATTGTAAGAAAACAACATTCCATGGAAGTTGTGGCTATGGCTTGTGATGCCTTTTGGATTGAAGAATGCACTTGTCTTTTTTTAGCGAATCATGGACCAGGTTCTCGAAAGGGCAAATTTCCTGAAGTGTTACATAGATGACGTCCTGGTGCATAGTAAGGGACTCCTGCAGCATTTGGCTCATCTTGAAGAGTCATTCAAGAGGCTCCACGAAGTCAATATGAAGATCCATCCTAAAAAATGTGAGTTTGTTGTCGCTTCAGTAGTCTGCCATGGACACAGAATTTTGCTAAATGGTATTATGGCTCATTGGGCCAAAGTACTAGCCATTTTGGAAATGCCTAATCCTACTGATGTTCACACTTTGAGGAACTTCATTGGACTATGTAATTACTACAAAATTTATGTCCAAGACTTCAATACTATTGTTCATCCTTTCTATGCATTGTTAAAGAAGGATGTTACTTGGACATGGAGTGATGAGGCTCATGAAGCTTTCAACACACTCAAGGAAAAGCTTTTAGAGTTCCCCATTTTGAGAAGACCTGATTTCAGCAACATCTTCATTCTACAAACTGACTGGAATGTTCTTGGTATTGGAATTATTCTTGGCCAACTTGATGAGGAAGGTAAGGAATATGTTATCACCTATGCATCCCGAAGCAACAACAAGGCTGAAAGCAACTACTTTTCATACGAAGGGGAGTGCTTTATTATTGTATGGGCCGTCATACATTTCAGGCCCTATCTTTATGGCACCAATTTCACTTTGTATATCGAACATCAACCTATCGAGTGATTGATGACCAACGATAAACTTACTGGTAAGTTACCTCATTGGGCGCTTATACTTCAAGAATATGAATTCAAGGTTATTCACCGACCTGGTATTACACATCAGAACATGAATACCATGTGGCGGAAACCCCTCACTACCTTTGAAGATTTTTTAGAAGCCAGGCAAGACTCCGACCAGATTCTAAAAGTACATGTATATGATGCATCTAGTTATCTTGCACTATTACAATGCAACATGGTTGAATATCCCATTGTGGATATATAGGAGGAGTTGGACACTTTGAAGTTTCTTCAGCATTGGGAATACCCTCCCCAAGTTACATCAAGTCATCGAGATTGCATATAATAACGGTCTAAACGCTACTCATGGAGGGACAATCACCTTGTTCGATGTTTACGACAAAGCGAGAGAATGGTTCCTCCACCACATGAACAGTCTGGTCTTATTCAAAAGGTACATTCGAAGCTTGGACACTTTGGAATTAAGCGTACTTATAGCCTTATTGTTCCTCATTACCATTGGAGAGGTATGTATGCTTAAGTCCGAAACGTCATTGCTAGGTGTGAACAATGTGATAGAGTGAGAACTTCTTTCTCCTCTCGACAACTCATGCTTTCTCCACTTCCTATTCAGGGCATGTTCTATCACTGGTCATATGATTTAACTAGAGAGTTACCACAAACTTCCAAGGGTAATGTCTACATCATGATTATGATTGAACATTTTTCAAAGTGGGTCAAGCTTGTTGCACTACTAGACAAGTCATCACATAGCATCAGCCATGTTTTCTTACAATAGGTCCTAAGTAGGTTTGGGGCTTGTGCTAAGTGCCTTATTGATCAAGGGTCAGAATCCAGAGGATAATTCCAAGACCTATTTGACCATGCTCTCATTGACCATTGTTGGACTTCAAGAGATCATCCCCAAGTTGATGGCCTTACAGAGAAGATGGTTCAGACATGTAAAAAGGGACTTTGAAAGATTTGCCTCACGAAAAATAAAAAGGATTGGGACCTGGCCCTCCCTTACATTGCCATGGGTTACAAGATGTCCAAACATGCCTCTTTATTTCATTTCTCTCCTTACTTTCTACTTTTTGGGAAACATTACATTCCGCCTTTTTCCATTGTTGTTCAAATGGACCAAGTTGTGGACTTGGACTCTCAATCCACTTGGGTTAGGGTTATCGCAAAGGGGGCTACTCTGTTCAAAAAGGTTATGGCCATGGAGAACTTGTCCATTATATAACATCGAGACACCTTACGATATGCACACACATGAAATGGCAATTACAAACCTAAGGTGAAACAATTTGATGTTGGTGACTTTGTGTATTTCCAACGGCAACCTAATGATACTCTAGACACTTCTTCCGGTCGCACTACCTTAAGGATTAAGGTGATCAGGCCTTCAGGTGTGTTGGAGTTGCAAGGAGCTGACGGATGCACAATTCAGGATCATTCCAAAAACTATGTGCCCTACCACTTGCCGAACTTGGATCCTACCATCATCACGTCGACTTGGATTCCTCCACTTGACTATCCATGCTAGGTATGTCGAAGGATAGATGATGCTGATCAAATGCTGCTTTGCAACAACTATAATGGTGGATACCATCTCTTTTGCCTCAAGCTGGAACTCATTCAAGTTGCCTCCGACATTTGGTACTATTCATCATGTTCTCCTACAACACCTTGATTTCTATTCAGACCATGCCACGCTTTTCTTGGCTCAGGTCTGGGAGGGGGATACATGAGAATTTCATCTCAGCCTTCTTTTATGCATTGTATATATATGTGCGTGCATCTTTTTTTGGTTAATTAGTTTCTACCTTTGACTAGTTTTAGTCCTTTTATTTAGTAAAATTTACTATGGATTTACACCCTTACGACATTGTATGTCACGACACTACATGTCACGATAGTTGTCATGCCCGTACATGGCCTCATACATGATGGCTAGTTACGGGCATGCCCATCATGCCTTTTAGGGTTAATGTACGTTCTTAGGTGATTGTATGTTATTAGGTGCTTAGGGTTTTAGCTTGTTGGTGACTGTATAAAAGGCTAAGCCCTTCCTTTCTTTTTAAAATTTTTCTAGAATTCTTTTGTTAGGGAAAATTTCCTCCATAATCGTATTGGATTTTTAGATGCTCACAGCGATATTACATGACCACCGTCTACATACACTACATGTTATTTCCTTCTTTACAATTTAATAATACATGAGAATTTCATTTCAGCCTCCTCTTATGCATTGTATATATATGTGCGTGCATCTTTTTTAGGTTGATTAGTTTTTACCCTTGACTGATTTTAGTCTTTTTGTTTAGTAAAATTTGCTATGGATTTACACCCTTACGACACTGTACGTCACGACACTACACGTCACGACACTACACGTCACGACAATTATTGTCCCCATGTAAACCAAAAAATACATTTCATATCCACAAATATTGATTGATTATGGCCCCAACAATAATGCTTTTGTGTCCATCCTTATCTTGAAATTAACTATGCCATGCCATAAGGCAATTCTTCCATTGATAATGCATGTAGTCAATAGATGTAAACATAGTAGGAAAACCTTTGGCCTCATTGATTGCTAATTACTTGATGAGGTCAACTCCTGTTGGCTACTTCAAATAAGTAAAATTTGAAGTAAGTTCAAATTCCTAAAGTAAGCTCAAATTCTTGTAGAAATTGTTTCATACCTCCATGGTTGTGCTTTCACCCAACCTATAATATTCATCAATTGCATCTATAACCACTTCATAGGCAAACATTCATAATGTTGCAATGCAATTTTGAATGTTGGTTAAACCCTACAACCTTAAAACATTTCACCTACATGAAAAGTAGAAATCAT
>Ga0209611_10008539_pt1 | contig 15955 bp, 10 predicted proteins | sample S1TSphgellanicum_3_FD_187693 | JGI IMG/M metagenome (GOLD analysis project Ga0209611, IMG submission 187693) | Host-associated microbial communities from peat moss isolated from Minnesota, USA - S1T2_Fc - Sphagnum magellanicum MG (SPAdes) (version 2) | ecosystem: Host-associated > Plants > Peat...
AAAAGGTTTAGCCAAGAGGAGTTTAAAGTTGTGTCAAAAGGAAAAGGTTTAGCCAAGAAATATAGGTTTAGCCAAGAAGAGTTAAAACTTGTGTCAAAAGGAAAAAGTTTAGCCAAGAAATATAGGTTTAACCAAGAAGAGTTAAAAGTTGTGTCAAAAGACAAAAGTTTAGCCATGATAAAATAAAAAGTAAGTAGGTAAGGGGTTGGTAAGTAAAGCCAAGATGCAAATCAATAATGTAACTAGGTTAGTAGGGTAGCTAGGGAACTAGGGTGATTAGGTTGGAGGGTAGTAAGGTCAGGGTTGGGAAAAAAACACGCGAATTTTTTTTTAAAAGGTCAAAGGTGAGCAGTCCAAAAAGGTTGACTGTGGTACAATGTTGGGTTAACACAGGGTCAGGAACAGATGAAGAAATGCAACTCATCCCATGGACAGAACAGCCAACTGGTGCACTGGTGGCTGCTGGTTCACTCTGGCCGATTCTGGGGAATCATAACCAGTTTTTAACCCCAGTTTTGATTCCAAAAATCAGACCTGGTTTCCACGCAGTTCTGGGTAACCAGAACCAAACCGACAGTTCTAACCAGTTCCTTGGCTGGTTAGAACTGTCACTGCAACAAAGCTTTTTTTTTCACTTTCACTCTCCAAAGTCTCTTACTACCCTCTTGCCACAAAATTCAAATTGCAATTCTATTCTGCGGCTTCAATCCTGCAAGGAAACATAAGAAAATTCAGCAAGCACTTAGTTTGTTGTTGGCCTTGCCTAGCAAGGCAAGGATATTGTGTTTAGATTCATTATAGAGAATATATAGTAGCTTAATGGATTTCGGCCCCTACTAGGTAATAATAATAGGTCTATTTTGATATGAGGATTTTTGAAAGATGATATTTTGGCTTGTGTTGAAACTTGAGATTATTAGTTACAGAGTCATAATATCGTGAAGGATTTTGGTTGCTTTTAGAGGGTTTTTGGAAGATTATATTTTTCCATGATGAAATATTTGAGTTTCCATAATGTTGTTTTTGCCTTAAGATGCCTTTTTAATCTAAATGGCAATGCCACACTCAGACACACCCCTTGTTGTTGAAGCAGTGGGGGACTTCTAAAAGTACCCATATAACATAAAAGTTGACAATATTGAGAGCTCCGAGTGTCAACGATGCTCCGCGGAGAATACAATCCAGATTCAAAAGCTTACAACCAGGACTTTTATATTCTTGTGATTAGAATGCAATCCTTCAATGGTGGAGAGTTGGGGAGTCAAGAACTTGGTAGACTGAGCCCATCATTTGCTCAAAATCATTGGACAAAACGGAGCTCATTTGGGTAATGCCTTTGATGGTTTAGCTACCTCAGGAATCAATCCCTCACAAAATGAACCTTGATCTTTTGATCAGTGTGCTGGGCCCAACCCAGGTGTCTTGAAGAGCCAAGCACATGGTTTTGCATGTGCAGAAAGTATATTTGAGACTTTGATGGATTTCCAGGGAATCATAGACACACAAATAATGCCTTTTCAGCACAATAATAGTTTTTCTCAAAAAAACTTTGAGACTAAGAGAAGATAAGTTTCATATCCCATAAACTTAGGTTGTAAATTGTGTACCTGATCAATAATTGAAAGAGCAAACCATTCATTGGCATCATGCTGGGCTAATTGCACACTTCTTCAGGAAACTGGTGGGTTGGTATTAGTTCAATCTATGAACCAAGCCTTTGCTCACTAAAGTGCCCTAGAATTAATAAAACTAAGGGTGTGACTTAGGGCCCTTGGATATACTCTGTCTTACAGACCTTGAAGGCCAGACTTGTTCTATATTACTCTTTGCCAAGGTCGTCAAAACAGGACAAATCCAAAGGGCCAGGATTTGTACTCTAAATAGCAGTAAATCATCTCCTTACAAAGGAGCAGTTCTTGTTGGTTTTGAACAATTAAATTGCCATCTTTGGTTTGTGTGAGTTTAGGACCTAGGTTACTCTTTTGGAGCCCCAGTTTGTGCTTTTGTGGTGATGGGTGCTGTCTCTTGGTTGGATGTTGCTCCTCTCTTCTTCTTTTTTTCCCTCCCTTTCCCTTTTCCTTTCCAGGTGGGTGCTTTTCCTTTCATTCTGTTTGGTAGGGTTTCAATTGCCATCTTATTGTGCATGTATGATACCTTTAGAAGCCAAAACCCACAGCTTCACACAGCCAGGGGATTGTATACCTAGTGGAAGGTACATCACTTTGGACAGGAATATGGGGATAAGGCTCATTCCCACTGCAGATCCAGCATTTGTGGCTGGCACCCTGGGGCCAATCTACTTGTTACAGGTACATACAGCAAGAGGGAAGCTTGGCATTCTCAGGAGCCAAAAAGCTAGATTTGATTCTTCTCTGTTGCATCCTGGCAAAGAAAACATGCACAAACTCAACAGGAAACTGCAAATTCTACTCACTTTGGTTGCCACTTTTGGTGCACAAGGGTGAGTAACCACACACACCTTATCACTTTGAGGACTTCAAGTTCAGTGTATGGTAAAGCCCCAAGGTGGAGGCATTCCTGTCATATAAGGGTCCCTGGGACGAGGCACGAATGTCCCTCCCTCACCCACCCGAGAGCCTTACCAATTGTAAAGCACAAGGCAAAATTATCATATTTTTAACGTTTTAGGCCGTAAGAAGATCATGAGCTGTAAGAGGCTTCTTACAGGTATAAGGTGCCTCCTGCTTTTTATGAGGCATCGATAATGTGTACAAGGTTCCCTCCAAATACACTTTGGAAATTCTTCCAAGAGCTTTTGTGATGAAACCTTGCCAAACTTCATAAAAAGAAAGCACCCAAGAAAGGGAAGAGAAAAAGAAACAAATGGCAATGGCAAGGACCAAAGTCTAGGCAAGCAAACAGCCCAAAAGAGGCATGCCACACTGAGGTTAAAGGAACCACTTAGTACCCAAACCTCCACCAGTGGCATGAAGCATATCAACTAAAGAAAGGGGAGGTTTTATGACTGAATAAAACTTAAGACATAATAAGATCAAGCAAAATGAGAGGAGGGTTTTTTGAAAAGGAATTTTCTTTTAAAGCCACAATACTGACTATCCATAGAAACATGTAGTAAAATCAGCAATGGTCATTAGGAAGATTTCGCCAAATCTGGGCTGTAAATCAAATATGAAATATAAATCTTTAATATCATCCTTTTATATATTTGGCTACACACTGGAAACTAAATATAGGGATCTGATGAATTTTTATTATATTCTCACTGCTGGCAATTGAAAACCTTCAAGAAAACTCTTCATTTTCAAATTTTTAATTTTTAATTTTTCTTTTTGGCAAAATTTTGCCAATAAACAAAAAAAGAGAGGGGCCCGTTTTCTAAGGAACTTTGTGCAATTGGCTTATTGTAAGTTGTGACACCCCAATTAGATGCCCTTTCCATTATTGGCCTCAAGGCTGAAGAAAGGATACCATCAAATTTGGGAGGCCAATTTGCAACCTCCTTGGGGCCAATGTTCCATCATTTATTAATATCCTAACATCAATGTTCTAGCATTTATTAGTAACTTGGGGGCCAATTTGCAACCCAAAAATGCTCAAAGTTGGCCCCCAAGATTTTTTGGGGCCCTGACTCCTAGTGTAAAGGGGGCCTAAAGTAGGTGTAGGAAGTGTGTTACACGTGAAGGGTGCCCTCCTATTTTTGAGGAGGCATTATAAATGTGTACTCAATAATAAAGGTACCTTGGGAAATCACATACGAAATTTCTCCAATGCTTTAATTTTCAACACATTCTAGCGTAGTTGGACCCCACACCTCATTCAAAACCTATTAATAATATAATATAGGTTATAATATAGGTTATTATAACCTAAAATAATATATTATATTATATTATATATTATATATAGTATATTTTGGTTATAACATAGGTTTATATTATAAACCTTTTCAGGTTCGGCTTTGAGGTGTCGAATAATTTAATTTCAATTTCAATTCTTAATTCAGCAGTTAAAATTTTGAATTTTGAAAATTTCGAGACTCCCTATTAAATTTATTATAACCAAACACCAAATAAAAAAGAATTGTGGTTAAGTGATTAATAAGATGCTGCTGAAAGAAAGCTACTCAGAGAGACTCAGGGACCAAACTTGATTGGCTGCATGAATTTTTTAAATTTTTGTCATACCTAGCTTTTAGTATCCAAAAAATTCAACAAATTAGAAAATAATTTTAATTTATGCCCATCATAACTAACTTTTAATATCCAAAAAACTCAACAAATTAGAAAATAATTTTAATTTATGCCAGTCATAACTAACTTTTAATATCCAAAAAAATTCAGCAAATTAGAAAATAATTTAATTTGTGCCGCGATCATAACTAACTTTAAATATCCAAAAAAAATCAAAAAATTCAAAAATAGTTTAATTTATGCCCAACCTGAAAAGGTACTTCAGTAATAATAAGAAGTGAAAATACGTTTGACATGTGGGAGGAGCAAAATAGTCAACAAAAACAAACGAGTGATCACCTTTTTTCCCACTTTTCTCTTGTTTTTTTCCTTTCGTCTGAGATTGGAAGTTACCGAGTACAATTGGAAAAAAGAAGAACAAAACAAAAAAGTTTTGTCTGAGAAAGAACGACGACTGGAAGTGCACGTTGGTTGATACGGTTACCAGACCCACTGATGGTGGTGGGGGGCAGGGGCGGGGGCGGGAGGAAGGGGAGGACGACGAGGTATGGGCGTTTTCTAGACGCGGTGTGGTGGGGCGGGGAGGGGGGGAGGATGACGACACATGGGCGTTTTCTAGACCCGGTGATGGTGAAAGGGAAGGTAGGAACGTAGTAGGCATAGCCAGGAGCAAAGAAGAGAAGCGGCTCGTGTGTACAACATTTGATCTAGTTAGAAGCGGAAGGAATCCGGTGGGATCACGGCTAAAGATCGGGGGCCCCCCAAAAACGCGTACACGCGTGATTGAAATTGGTGTTTGTGGTGTCACGGAGTCAATTGCACCGAGTTTTCTTTCATGTGTGTGGTGTAGTAGCTCCATTTGTTGGTTTTTGAGCCCCCTACAAAAAGGACTGCCACTCCTTCTCATTTGCATCTACAATCGTTTGTTTTCTTGCAATCTGAAGCTTCTATTCCTACACGAACTTCCAAGTCAGAATTTTGTACACCAGCGTTGTGGAGCTGCTCTGCTATAAGAACTTTCCCTGTTTCATTTTGGTCCCAGTAGCATCATCGCAACGAACGCCTGACGAGATATTTCATTCGACACACGAATCGAGAGTTGTTGCGCTTTGTGTATCCTCCAGCATCCGAAGTGATTCAGGTCTTTAACGTCGACCGACGTTTGTTTGAGCTTTCGAAACAGAAGCGGTTGCAATGGCATTCGCACAGGAGTTGAAGAGGACAGTAGTGATGGGAGCCGTGTTGGTGGTAGCCGTTGGGGCTATCGGAGTGCGGGCGGCGGTGGACCCTCCAACGCCATCGCAAACCGGTGCAGCAGCGGAGTCGCTTCTCTCGTCTTTGGTGGCACCAGTGGTCGTCAGCGTCGTTGCATTCTTCGCCTCCTTCGCCTTATAATTTCAAGAGTGCTCCTTCCCCGCGACCTGATTGATTCGTGGGTTACATAAGTTTGTGAAGAACGTGACTGGCTACTTTGGTATGAGTGTTGGGTTGTGTCATCTGCAGGTGTGCATCAACACGAGGATTGAGACTAAACATTCTAACGACATAAATTTCTGAGACGTAATATTCTAGCACGCCTCCACAGAAATTTGTGTCGTATGGGGGGAGAATTAAATGAGACCTATTGCAGATCCGCTGTGCCTGCGTATGCGTTTGATGCATCCGAAAATGGATCGGCAGCACCAGGTCAGGGTACATATAGAATAGGAGACCCTGGAGTAGGAGGAGCAAGGCTGCGATAGAAACTTGGAGGAAAGGAAAGAGTGTGAGGTTCATCAGATCAAGGGCATGGGGGAGAGAGGGAGTATGTGGGGGGCGGGGAGAGGGATTCGCAGCTTGCAAGTCCATAATAGATACGATAATTTTTTCTAGAGTGGTGCCTCATGAAGGCTGATTTCTTTTATTGTTTCATCTTTTCAGTTTGTGAATAAACCTTGTGTACTTATCTCAACTATCCGCTTTCTCTAGACTGCTTCCTGCTGCTTCTTGTTTGACTGCTATTCTAGTATTCTGCCTGATCTTGTTGGTCAATCTGCACAGATGATCCAGACCAGTAACTAGGGTGGTCTAGTCTAGAAGATGAAAGCTCACTTGAGGGGCAGCAGCTCGGCTTCACAACAAGAGATCCTTGGTACCGCTGTCTTTCTGTAATTTGCTGCAAAAATGTTTCTCAGTTTGCTCTCTTGAACATCACTCAGGAATTAATTTTGTAAGAAGCGTTTATTGCAGTGCCTCTTGACCTTGATCTCTCACCAGGCTAGTCTCTGGGAGATGTCATCAATCTGTCGAAGGCACAAAGGAAAAACAGACTTTTCAAGATTGTTTCTTGTGGAATTTGATTTCAGAGAGTGAGAATCTGGGATTTGAGCTGTCACAGTTTTGATTGTGATATTATGCTGAAATGTGAACTCTGAATGTTTGTGTGTCAGAACCACCACATTCCACAGTTGAAATCAAATTGCAGATCTTCTCTCTTCCTCATGGCAATACTTAATTTGGAAACACAAATTATTCTGAATCTGGAGGAAGTTTTTCTTCTGCTATAGAATTGGGTCTGTTGCCATGAGTTTCAGCTGGGATGATCACACCATGCTGCACCTGCTGTTGTTTTGCTGTACATTGATGTGAAGTGATGTTTTAACATGGATTTCCACAGATTATCTTATTGTAACAAGAAATGGAGATTCAAAGATTGGACACACATGCAGCATGTTTTCAACGCTTACCCAGGAGCTTTCCTCTTTCTCAACCATAACTATGCATATTTCCCAACCTTGATACTTCTCAGTCAGATCAAAACAGGATTACAGCAATTGCCCACACCCAAATGCACACATGCTTCTATAGACTGTAAGATGATCACTTCTTGTTTTCTAGCCTTCATGCTCTTCCCAAGATCTTCATGACATAACCAATCAATTGGAACCTCCTAATCAGTTTGTTGCCAGGTCAATGACCACACAAGAAATTGGTTTCAGACTAACTCAATGTGCAAAAAAACAATAATTGACCACAATGCTTCATAACGCTCACTGTTGCAAAGATATTTGCACATCTGCAATAAGAACAAGAAAAAGTTGCTGAATGCAATAAAAATTCTGACATCACTCAGGAGACACAAATACATTTCTCAAAATCTTGTGACACATTGTACAGAGGCCAATTGTGAACTGCGGCCAATGTCTTTGCTCAAACACCACTACTGATTCCCACAGATGAAGAATCACATTGCAGCTAAGGTTTTCAGTGATATTTTCATTGCAAAGCACAAGCACCCATGACCATTTTGATCTAAATATTGAAATTTCATCTCTTATAAAGTAAGCTCAGTAAGCCTTCATCCCAACCATGTGAATATTTCACAAATCGCAAATCCTGGACCGCTTTGGTCCAAATTTAGACAAGCTCCAAGCCTACTCCTTGTTAATTGACAGGCTGCTGACATCAGCTAGTGTTGATGAAGCGGATGAAGAGGAAGACAGTGGGTTACTCAGTTTGCCTGATATATTCTGATTGTCAATTTCTGCCATATCCTTCAGAAATGCTTCAGCCAACATATAATTGAGCTCAGCAAAGCGACGCTTTTTCTTGACCTGCTCCTCAGATATTGCACTCTCACTCTCAGACAGATCCAACACTTCATCATCAACGACATATGTGTCTATGACCTTTGAACAGTTAGGGAAGATCTTGTGTGCCACTTCAACTGCAAATGATATTGAATACAGAAATTAGAAGCGCCAAATGGGCACAAAGACCTGAACCCCCCCACCCTTACACCTACCTGTCTGCAGAAGTGAATCAGACCATGAGCATCTATTACCTTGATCAATGGGTAAAATAGTTAGGTGTTGAGACTGTCCCTGATGTATGCCAATGAAGAGCAAGGGAAAACCACAACATTGATGTTACCTGCATGACTCATAAGCTACTATCTTCTACATAAATTCGAAGGATTTTCAGAGCAACACAAGTTGCATGATACCGGCACCCCAGGTAGCAGGGTTGGCATGGAGTTTTTGCAGGAAAGAACCACACCTGTTTTACGAAGTGCAACAATTCTTTGCAGCAGTGCTTCATTCACGTTCATCTTTGCCTCATCTCCACTGATGTTCAATGAACCACGGGATTGTTTCCTGGATGGGATTTGGTTCAAATCCACTGTCTGCCTTTGGCTGCTGCCACTTGTGACCCCTGACACTGATGGACTGTCCGGGTCTGTGAACTCAGGGGTGGAATCAAGGTGTGAGATGCCCACAACAATTTTGGTCTGTTGGGGGAACAGCAGTCGTCCCAATGCCACTGCAACAGATCACCATGTGTCAGGGAATGAACTTTTCCACATACATTGACATGCCTTCTATGACAGCTTGCTAATTGCTGAAAAATCAAAGTTGAATCTGTGTACTAGCATCTGAAAGAGTCAATCACTACCTCGGTTTTCCAAATAGGAAAGAGTTTCACGAAGCTCTTTTTCACAAGAGAGTGGCACACTCAACACATCTGCAGTAGGTTTTGAGAAGGCTCCTTTTCTTTCTGCCTGCTCCAGTATTTCAATGGAGAGATGATCTTTGTGGTACTCATCATCAACATTCCCATCACTTTTCTTCCCCAACCGCCGACAGATCTGAAGAGCTGTGCGGCCATCTGGTGTAACATCATGCAAGTGTGCCCCTTGTGCCAGCAGTGCACCAATTGTTTGAGGTTCTCTTCGCAAGGCTGCAACATGCAGCACTGTGAAACCCCTTTGGTTCCTCAAATTTGTGTCTGAATCAAACAGCCACTGTAAGCAAATGTTGTTCTGCTTGAATAAGAAAGAAACAGATTAGCCATAGAAGCCAGAAGATTCAGCTTTGAGCCAATATAGCAAACTAGAGGAATAAAAGAGAAACATGCAGATTGATGGGTCAGCTTACAGCACACATGCATATCACCTGCTATCTCAAGCCTCAGCAGGTCTGCCATGATTTTTGGGTCACAATACATAGCTGCATAGTGAAGAGCATACGTAGAATCTAAGTCAGTCTTCTCCTCCTTCAGTAGCATTTGTACAAGTTCCACATCATCCAGATCCAGGGCCCTGTCCCCACACATCATTTAAAGCTCTCTTTAGACCTTTCACTCCTCATCTAAGAATTTGCCAGGAAACAAAGTTGACTCCTGAACAACCGAGAACAAGGTTGACATTCAAAAGATGGTCATAAGGTAGGTACCTTGCAAAAGCTACTGGGAGGACAACACTATTGAATCTAGGACAGATTTCAGATTCTGAAGTGCACAGTTTCTTCAATCTTTCAAATCTATGAAACTCTGAATCCAAGAGAGAAGACCAGAACTCAAGAAAAGACCAAGGAATTTTGCCTGTATATGCGCTTGCACTGCTTTGCTTGTGGAGAATCCACAGACAAATGTGGAAAACCAAGCTCAAGACGCAGACCCATCACTTCCTCCATGGTGCATCTGGAAAGCTCCTTCTCGAGAGTGAGAGTGTCAAGATCTGAATGTGCAATCACTTGTAAGCACATGGCATGGAGCTGAGCAGCCCGGTGCTTGTCTGCAGCTGCCAAGATGAGCAAGACGTCATCCACTTGAGTATTACCCACCACGTTCACCAAGTGTTGCTGCAGAACATAGATAGAGCTGAGCACTGTCAGAGGTGAAGATGACTTGCATGAATTGATTGCCAAATTCTTACACAGAGATAAGACTAGAATCCAAGCTTCAGCACCATGAAATCCATGGGGTACCTGAGCAGAAGCCCTCAATTCCGAAAGTTCGAGAATGGAGGATGCACGCAGAATTTCGAGCACAAATTCGATGGCAGGCCTGCAGGTGATGTGGGGGCAGGATGCATCCAAACATGACACACAGCTTGGTGCCAATGGATTCATTCGACTCCCATACACATACCCCATCACTGCCATGAATGCTTCATAGCCTACCTTCTCACCCTTCATCAACTTCTCCAGCTTCAACTCCACTTTTGACACATCTCTCTCTTTCAAGTCTGCAAACAAATTCCGGAAGTACGGACACCTCACCACTAGGATGCATCTGTGTGCCTGTACATTCTTCCCATCCACATGAATGATCACATCACTGAAAGTCTCATCAGGTCGCAGCAACAAGCTCTCGATGTCCGAAACCAGCTTCTCCACCAGCCCTCCTCCGCCTACCACACCCCCTCCTCCATTGCAACCACTGCACACACTGCTATTACTCCCACTCATAACCATTGAGTTTTGCGAGGACGGTGACGGTGGTGACAGCATCAGACGCGCCATTTTGCTCGTATATGGACTCTCAACCTCGAGACTTTGTGTTTCCTGTCTCTTTCTATTCTGCAAATTTCTCCCTACGCAAGATCTTAAGCTTCCACTATTCCATCTCCAACCCCACAATATCTACACCATGAAACCTTCAAACTTAAATGTGCTGTTCTGCATCTCGAGATACTTAACCTCCAGCATCTGTTTTCCAATCACCACTTGTTGGATTCTCACACTGCTCCAAAAACACTTCCTCCTATTTTATATTTCTCTCTTTCTCAGCCCACACCCGATACCTCAAGGTTCAACTCTAAGTTTTTCTCTTCATCCCATCTACAACACCATTCCACAAACCTTGAACCCCACATACATAACACCCATATATTTTTCTCTTCCAAAATTCACATACCATGAGTCACTGACCAGTGCATGTTGCATTACTTGCGGGGGTGCGCAAGTCATCATATACAACGCCATCCCACCTAATTCTCCATCTGCGTACAGTGTCCTTCTTGCCACACTTTCTTTCACTCGTGTTACACAAGCGACGTTTGCATGGCTGCGTTTCCTTTGCCTGTTTCATACTACAAAACCAATTGATAAAACTAAAAGCTTCTCCTAAATTTCCTCTTCCTCCACCTCCTCCGCCACTTCCTGTTCCTCCCCCTTGTTATACTTCGCTTAAAACAGTCCCAAAAGCTGCTTCTCCTTCCTCCCCCTCTTATCCTCCTCCTTGTGCTTTGCTTAAAACAGTTCCCGAGCTTCAGCTTCCTCTCCTTCTCATCCTTCTCCTTGTCCTTCGCTTATAAAACTCCCAGGTTTGACCTTCCTCTCCTTCTCAACCACCTCCTTGTGCTTTTGCTTTAAAACAATACGAAACTTCTCATTCCTCTCCTACTGATCCTCCTCTTCGTGCTTTGCTTAAAACAGTCCCGAGCTTCACCTTCCTCTCCGTCTCATCCTCCTTCTTGTGCTTTGCATAAAATAGTCCCAAGCTTCACCTTCCTCTCCTTCTCATCCTCCAACTTTGTGCTTTGCTTAAAACAGTCCTGAAGTTCTCGTTGCTCTTCTTCTTATTCTCCTTGAACTCCCCTTCCCATCTCCCTTCTTCCTCCTCCCTTATGTGCTGAGCTTCAAATTTGTGATAGTATGCATTAATCACATTCCTCAAATTCTTCTTCTCCTCCTCCTCCGCCTTCGTCCTACCTCTTCCCCGTGTTATGCTTCAAACCGTGGGGTGTGGGGGTGAATTACTACATACTGTTGGGCTTGCGGGATCGCTGCAAAATGCACATGCGCGAAAACTCCGTTCAGCGGGATTGTCGCTCATGCAAAGCATCTATGTATAGCAAACTCCAGGTCAAGAGCACCTTTTGGGCCGCTTGCTTGCAGCAGCCCTCCTCCTGCTCCTCCGCCTCCTCGAAGTGTGTGAAGATTGTTGGATGTTTGGCTTTTTATATGTGTAATTGATTAAAGCAGAGCTCCTCCCAGGCAAGGACCCTAAACACCCCCCCCCCTTCTCCCCTTACTAACTTTGCTGATGTCAGTGCGCAGTCTTTGCCTCAAGAATACACTTGTTTAATAATGGCTTGTGAACTATACAATTCGGATGAAGTTTGGACTTTTTAAAATCACAACTAACTTCAGACTTGACAAATTTTTGGATGAAGTTTGGATTTTTTAAAATCACAACTAAGTTTAGACTTGACAAATTTTTTGGATGAAGTTTGGACTTTTTAAATCACAACTAAGTTCAGACTTGACAATTTTTTGGATGAAGTTTGAACTTTTAAATGACAACTAATTTTGGATGAAGTTTGGACTCTAAATCACAACTAAGTTCAGACTTGACAATGTTTTGGATGAAGTTTGGACTTTTTAAACCACAACTAAGTTCAGACTTGACAATTTTTTGAATGAAGTTTGGACTTTTTAAACCACAACTAAGTTCAGACTTGACAATTTTTTGGATGAAGTTTGAACTTTTAAATCACAACTAAGTTCAGACTTGACAATATTTTGGATGAAGTTTGAACTTTTTAAATCACAACTAACTTGACAAATTTTTGGATGAAGTTTGAACTTTAAATCACAACTAAGTTCAGACTTGACAATTTTTTGGATGAATTTTGGACTTTAAAATCACAACTAAGTTCAGACTTGACAATATTTTGGATGAAATTTGAACTTTTAAATGACAACTAAGTTTGGATGAAGTTTGGACTCTAAATCACAACTAAGTTCAGACTTGGGCAATATTTTGGATGAAGTTCAGACTTTATAACAACGATCAAGTTCAGAATTTACAAAATATTTTGGATGCACTGATGCACTTTAGACTTTATGACCACAACAAATGTTCAGATGTTTACAATAATTCAGATGAAGTTCAGACTTTCAAAATAGCAACAAAGTTCAGACTTTACAATAATTTGGACAGAAGTTCAGATTTTACAATAAGTTAGATCAAGTTCAGATTTTACAATAATTTGGATGAAGTTCATACTTTACACCAATAATGCAGTTCAGATTTTTTTGGATAATTTGGATGAAGTTCATACTTTACACCAATAATGCACTTCAGATTTTATGAAAATTTGGATGAAATTCAGGCTCTATAACAACAATGAAGTTCAAGATTTTACAACAATTCCTGGGATAATGGAAAATTACATAAATTTCAAAAAAAAAATTAAAAAATGAACTCTATTTGTTGAAAAATAATAAATATTCTTGCCCTATTTGTCAGTCTTAATTAACTGCTTTTTTTGTGTTCAACAAGCCAGGCTTTCTTCTTCAATTTGACAGTTAAAAAAAGGTCTCTGATGAGTCCAGACTCCAAATTGAACATTTCTCTGGTTTTCTCAGAGGCCTCACTCCAGAGGGTGCAGGCACAACCAGTTTTAGTCAGAGGAGAATTGGGAGAGGGAGAAGAATCCTTGCTCTTCCGAATTGAAGGATTTTGACTTAAGACTTGAGACTTGCCCTTTGTTTTCGCAAACAAATTCACCACAAATTTTGTACACAAATTTCCATCATTCTTCTTTTGCATTAAGATACTTTTTAATGTAAATGGCAAGGCCATAGTGTGTAACACACCCCTTGTTTTATTGGCTTTCAGTTTAAAGGAGTGTGCTAAATATCCTTTTTGGCATTAGTTTGAATGATTTAGGCATGGCTTCTTCTAGGCTATGAATTTTATGGGGTTTACCTCCCCCTTTCTTTCATTGATTTGCTTCATATGACTGGTTCTTAGGGTTTGGTTCTTAGTGGTTCCCTTTCCTCCCTTGTGGCCTGCCTTTGTTAGGGTTTGGTTCTTATTAGTGGTTCCTTTTCTCTCCCTTTCTTGGGTGCTTTCTTTCTATAAAGTTCAGAAGTGTGTGGTTTCATCATTTAGACCCCTTGAAAACACAACAAGGTTTCAATTTCAAGGCCTCATGGACAATAATAAGCGCTCTCACCCTATGGTCATTTCATTGCCCCTTGAAATAACCAGGGTTGAGTGAATATCACTTTCTTTTATATCCACCGGTTTCGGTTTTCAAAATAGGTTTTAAGAACTAGGTTCGATTTTATTTTCCTTTTGATTTTCTTTATTTAAATATTCAGCAAGGATATTTTATTTTTTTTAAAATTAAAGCCAGGTTTCATTTTTTTTGGATACCTTGCAAATTAATACTTATCAAATATTCAAGATGATTATCATGGCCCAGTTCAAAAAAATTCAGCAATTTTTTACAAACAACCTATATATATAAAAAGGGATGAAATTAAATGTCCATAAACTTATTTTGCTCAAATCAACCCTCATATTCTTAACATAGCAAAGTGCAAAAGAAGAGCATGGACACAGAACAAAGCACAAATTAAGAGCAAATATCTGGGCTTGTTGTTTGAATTTTTTGGATATCCATCCAACACCAGAAATAACCTTTTTATCATGTTTTGACCAATCTTGGCTAAATATCTTCTTTCAAAGCATACCTGAAGGCCAAGGTATTTTTTTTAAATTCATTTGTGAAGCCCATAGAACTCAGGCCTAGAAATGGTTTTAGCAAACTTTTACCTTATGTGCTGCATGCCTATAGGTTCATTTTATTTTTACACAAGGGCATAGGTAACAAGTATGAAAAAAGGGTGATGCATGCCCACTAGACATGAACCCAAGCATGTGCATTAAAAAAACATGGTCATGATTCATATCATTTTCCAAGGAAATGAAAAGCATGTGTTTTGGTTTAAGACGGGTGCGAATGTGAAAGTGTCACACGCAACTTAGAAAAATCATTTCAACTTTTAACAAAAAAATTTGTATATATTGTAATCCTACTTCAATAACTATTTTCTAACTATCAAAGTTGTAGGCTAGATAATTACAAAATTGTAGGTTCCAAGTGATGAAACAAATTCACTAAGTTGGAGTCATTGATGTCATAGGAAATGTTGATGGCATAGTCAACCAATTGTTTTGAGATGTAGCTTTAGTAAATGAACACATGCAAATTGGTGTTGGGTGCAAATATACTCTCAAACTCTCAAAGTGTACACACAAAAAAGCAAAACCACTCAAAGCAATCACACATCCAAAAAAATTCAGAAAATTGATGTTGCATTGAATCTCACTCAACACACTTGCATCAAAGGACTAGAGTTTTGCAACTCAAATAACTTTCCACCAAACATCAAACTCACATAAACAAACTAATAGGACGGAAGATTCTTATATCAAATTCTTAGACACATCAAACCCGCATTCAATGTCATCAAACACAAACCCACATTCAATAGACTAATTGGGCAAATTAGAATAATTTTTTTAAATCATTTTTTAAAATAAAATTATAATGATAAGTAGGTTTTAAAAGTAGGTAATTACGCAGTAACCTAACTTAGCTATTCAACCTAACTACCTAGCATAACTACCCAACCCAACTTATTTAGCCTAACTACCTAACCTAGCCCCTTAAACATGAACATAAGTTGCAAATATTAATAATCGAACCTTTCATTTCCCTAATGATACACAAATCCTTACCAATGAATTACAAATGTAATTTTTGGATATTGGTTATTAATCATAGGCACCAATTGCCAAAAGCATTAATGTTCAACAAACAAAGAAAACAATATATACAATGCATGGATCAATTTTAAAATGTGCATGAAGGATGTACATGACAATTTTGGCCTACATGATCTAGCCAACACAAGTGTTCCACCATAGTGTGTTCTCACATGTGAGCATAGGCTACCTATGTCCAAAATTGAAATCAACTTAAGCCTTAACGAAAATACATCATTCTAATTAAATCATTAATCTTCAATTTGAGTATCCTATATCATACTCATCCACAAATTAATGAAATAGTTGATAATAGATAAAATTTTGCCCATTATAAATGAAAGGTGACATTCATGAATGAATTGCTATACATCCCATGCATTTCAACGGATGTCATTCATGACATTAGTTACTTAAAATTACGAGGGTTCAATGACACAAAAATGTGGCTA
>Ga0209611_10008542_pt1 | contig 15949 bp, 12 predicted proteins | sample S1TSphgellanicum_3_FD_187693 | JGI IMG/M metagenome (GOLD analysis project Ga0209611, IMG submission 187693) | Host-associated microbial communities from peat moss isolated from Minnesota, USA - S1T2_Fc - Sphagnum magellanicum MG (SPAdes) (version 2) | ecosystem: Host-associated > Plants > Peat...
ATTTGTGAATCCTTAGATCATTAATTCCCTATTGAATCATGAATTTCATTCAATTACTTTTAAGTTTTAAGGCAAGCCACCATTTGCAAGATTTTGGAAAATTTTACGAATTAAATGTTGTGATTTTGGAGTGGTAATTGTTGAGTCTAAACTCTGATAATTGATTAATGGTTTGGGTGTGATTGATTGTTGAACCACATTGCACATTGCACCATTTTCGAATCAAAATTTTCTACTAGTTGATATTCAAAAATTTAACATCAAAATTAAAATTGTGCAATTATTAGCATGTATTAAGGCCAAAAGGTAAGGGAAATTGTAATGCACATTACAAAATCACAAGTTACATTCTTCATTGAACCTAGACATATTTATTTTTATTTTTTTTGGTGTATTTAAATCTTTAAATAATCAAATTTGTTTTACAATGGGAAGTTGGAAGTTGAGGCCTACCATATTCATCATTTGACTCTTGAAAGCTTCTAAATTGCACCTAAGACTACCTACTTGTAGACTTTAGGTTTAAATTATTTTGAAAGGGGTTATGCTAGGCTAAAATTGGAATTATTCTTAAAGCAAAGTTGAGTAGGCAAAGGGAATATCAAAAATTGTCTTGCACAAACTTTTGAACTTACACCTTTTTCTATTAACACGGATGTGGATACTATTATTTTGTTTATTACTTTTGGCCTTCATGTGTCTATGTTTGAATTTGTCCTTTTAAATCCAAATGCCATTTTTGCCACTACCAAAGAGAAACCTAAACCTAAGAAAACAAACATTCTGAAAAAGTTTCAAGTTGTTTGGTTTGTAAAATTGTGTTGGCTTGAAATTATGTTTGTACTACAACAAAAACATGTCTTTTTCATTATTTGAATTTGACTAATGTGATTATATAAAAAAATTTATTAACATGACAAATTGGCATGTTCATTTTGACAAATTATAGAAGTAGCAATGTATATTGTGACTAAGTCTAGTTTTCATTTCAATTAAAACAAACACTACAAACAACATGTGAAGCATGGAAAACATATATGGAAATCATATAGCATCATGGATAAATTTAATCAATATAATATGACATAAATGGTGATGTGTTATCATGTAAGTTTGTTGTGATTTAAAATGTTACTTTTGGTGTTTTATGTGGCATTGTGACTAAAACATGTTACTTTTTTTTGTCTTATGTGGCATAAGGCATATGCTGTTTAAATGAAGTTTTTAAATAAATGTAATCATGAATTGAAAAAACATATGAAAATTTTACAATCAAAATATGATTGTGTATTTCATATGTGAAATGAAATTAATTTCATGTCTTTATATTTCATGTAAAACCATTACTAAATCAAATGAAATTGTGAAACTATTAATTAATCAAATGAAAGTATATTATATTTGAATTTATGGCCTATATAGAAATATTTATAAAAATTATATATTTTTCCCAATAAACACATTATAGAATTAAATTAAGTGACAAAAATTCAAAAATTCAAAATCAAAATGATTTAAATGAATTTATTTGAATTTATAACCACAATTGAGATACAAAAAGAAATTTAATATTTAAAATGATTTTTATTATGATTTTTATTTTTATTTCACATTAAAAAATTATTTGAATTACAAAATTTCATGTAGTTATGAAAATAAAAATGAATTAAATTAAATAATGAAATGAAAGAAGGTAGGTATTACCTACTAACTGTAATGCATGCACCTTTTACCTACCTACTTACCTACTTACCCACCTACCTACCTATTAATTAAACACCATTTATTAGCTACTTACATATGAAATTTAATTGTCAATATGAATTTAAATAATTGCATTATAACATCTTAACTTTCAAAATTCAAAAATATTTTTTGTTTATATGTATGTACTTACAAGATTTGTCCCCACGTGAAATGTTGATTAGAAGTTTAAAAACTTGCCATATGGTAGTGGAAGTGAAAGTTCAAATTTCCATTTAGACATTTCATGAATCTAACTAAAATTAATCATGTTAAAGTTATGATTAAAATTAGTCACATTGACATCGTAAAACAAATTTATACACACATGATGAGGGCTAACATAATCTAACTAGTTGTTGATGATTCACCTTTGTAATTTACAAAATTAAAATAATAATAATAATCCATGCATTATAATGACAAGTAAAACATTTTTAAAAAATTATAATGTTATAATCATTTTAATGTTGCCACATAAATTAACATATTAATCAAAATGAACATGATAGATTTCAGTCTAAATAGACATGGTGGATTCCAATCACATCATGATTTATTTATATTTGTTGTAATTGACTAGTTCTTTTTTACCAAGTCCAAATGTGTCCAATGTTTATTTTGACATAAATTTCAATAAAAAGGATGTGTTTTATTGTATGTTGATGTTGCTAGGAATTTGACAATGGTTCGATGGAAAGTTTGTAGTAGAATTGAATGCAAGGAAAAATTGTTGGTCAATTCGTATAGTTTGCTGGATGTGTACAACATTTCCGAAAAGCTGGAACTAACTCATGCACACTATGAGGCTAATACTATGAGGCTTCCATCATGTTCAAGGCTTTAGCCTACACCAGTTTCGCCAATTAGATCATCACATTCTTTTTCAAGGACTAAAGCGGTGCATTCGGCTACACCCATCCTACCTTCTTACAACTACTGTGCCAATCTTGTCCACAAAGTTAATGAGTGCAACATTCCTTCCAAATATCTCTTTTGTGATTATTATGGGAAAGAGGGACATCATGAATTTGTCTGTTTTGTCAAGTACCCAGAACGAAAGTAACTCCGATTACAATAGTAAAATTTGCCAGCATCTTCCGTTGTCCCTTAACCAAAAGCTAAGGCACTTCAACCTTCTAACTCAGGCTTTACCCACCAAAGGTAATTCCAACAAGAATGTTAAAAAGAAGGAGCACAATGCTGACAAGAGGGAGGTGCTTCAAACCCATGCAATTCAAATTTAGATTCTACAAAATGAACTCGAATCATTAAGGGCCCAACTTGCTAATTTAAAAGGCAAGTCCTCCCAACCAGCTAGTCATGCCCAACTTATACAAGGTTTAGGATCACGAAAGGGACCTCTTAGGTCGTTCTATGGCCTCCCACATGATGCCATGGTTAGGGAATATGTTTTTTCCACTCCACACAATTCTAATTCACACCAGAATTTTGCTATTTATTTTTGCCCTTCCTATGTCACGGCACAAGAGGTTAATGTGGCACCCAAAGTTTCTGCCACTAGGTAGGTAATTCAGACTAATGGACTTGCATCTAGTTTAAGTCCTATTACCAGGGCTAGAAGAGCTTGAGCAGTCATGCCACAATCTTTTCGTCCTTTCAACACGGAAAAAGAACGCACCTTATTAGCAAGGGGGGAGGAAACTACTACACCATAAGCTGTTAGGGCATCAAATTTTCGTGTCCCAGGAGTACATGTAGATCAAGAAAACACATAATTTTCCACTAATCAGTTTATGGAATGCCAACTTCAAATGCATGAAGTGGCACAAAAGCTTGTGAGTACACCATTGTTTAGTTTTCAAGATTTGAAGCTAAGCACCATGGACATAATTGCAATACTAGAGGATACTCTAAACACTACATCAGGTCCTCTACCAATCCCTTATCCACATGCTACAGAGGTCCCATCCAACACCTTGGAGAAACGTTCGATTGGCTCACATGTTGCAAATGGCGTTTGTAATATAGTCACTAATTCGAGCATGGTTAAATTAGTGGGCTTTCGTACCTCTAATTCTACATTCACATATCAGAAGGGAGTTGAGAACACCTCACTTGTAGATTTGTTATTCAGCAAAGGTGTTGTGGATAGCCATTCTCTCCACAAAGTTTTTCACTCATTTCCAAAGGTGGTGCTTAGTGAGAAAACTTCCATCGCCATTAGAGTTGCCATTGTTGACAATACTGGGTCAGTAATCCAAGTGGGAGGACATACACCCAAAGTGGTACTTCTTGATATAGGTGCCCAACCAATGATTCTTGGAGTTCAATTTGCCAAGAAGATGGGCATGCTTGACTCCAAACTACGGAAATCTATGTGGCAAATTCACACCGTTAGTGGGAGCGTAAAGGAGGTATTTGAGGAAAGTTCGGATTTGATTACACTTAACTTCAATGAAGGTACAGATCAGGAGCTTTGCTTACAGGTCAAATGTTTAGTCACCAATGCTACCAGTTATGATGTGCTCATTGGGCAAGAGGCCGTGTTTCCACCTAGTTTCACAATTAACAACCGGTTCGAACATGCGTACTATCGAGTGGATTGGGAGACTAATGGCCACCACCTGGGATATATACCCCTTGATTTACATGGGAACCATAGTCCTATGGCTCACCATTGTATGTTCAAGGAAGCACACACCATTTCCTATATCCAACAAGCTAGCCACGAGTGGATATAGGGAGATGAGGAAGAAATAGCTTACGCTCAAGCTATTGAAAGTTTAAGGGTGGTTTTTACTGACATTCAACATGGACTAGAGGTTTTACAAAGGTTCAAAGTAGCCCACAAGCCCTTGGTCAAAGCTTTGTCTAATTTTGAGAGCATGGAGAACCATGGCGAACTGATTAAGCCATTATTTCGTCAACTAATCACCTAGACACAAATTAAGGAAGGGATTACATTACTAGAGTTCTTAGTGCTATTGGTACAAGTCTCAAAGCCTTATTACAATCAGGGATGGTGGTTTGGAGGTATTTCTACGTGGACATTGATCCTATTGCAAGGCAAGTGGCGACATTAAGAATGAGGGAGTTCACAACAAGATTTCCACAACAGTTTGCAACCACCACATGGAAGGCTAGTTTCACATTTTTGCCTTTTGACATACAACTAATTCAAAAGAAACATATGGAATTATTTGGCCCCGTCGACCTCATCATTTCAGGTTGGGAGCGTCAAGGATTTTCAGCGGTTGGATTTGAAAAAGGCTTGAATGACATAAGATCTGGTATTTTCATGGACATGATACGATTGATCACTTGGGCTCAATCCATTTCTCTTACATTTGGTTATGTAATTGAAAACACCCCTTCTCAGTTTGATCAAAAGGAGAAAATCCAGGAGCACTACACACTAGTCAAGCATTACCTTGGAGAGCCGCTCTTACTTGACGCGACATAATGTGGTTCCTATGCACACTAGTTGCGCAACTCGTGGACCAACTTGGCACCACTCTCAGTTTTACTCTCTGAAATACACTATCAGAGACCCCAACCTGTAGATTTTTCACATATTAAATGATCAAAGTTCTTGCCAACCAGTTACAAGGCAAGAGAAACCTCCTTGGTTTCCTACGAACACAATAGGAAAACCAAGAGGTGCTTAACCCACCTTTGTCTCCTTCCCAAAAGCACATGTTTTCAAGGAAATGGACCAGGCCTGGTGTATCGTCATGCTTCAACTACTTGGGATGAACCAAGCCCAGAAGAAAGAGAAAGGGCTATGGGGCTCCAAGCTGGCACTACTAGTCACACTAAGGTGACTAGATTGGAGTGTAACGTTATACTAGGGGGAAGCATGGACTTGAACTCCCTTACATGGTTATTGGTAACTTGTGTACTTTTTCAAATGTACACAACACCAACACTGATTCAATCAACTTGCAGTTCTGGTGATGCAACCACATGGCACCCCGACCAAGTACACTTGCCTATCTTCAACACTCTACATTTCACTCTTAGTGTTGGGGGGGAGGAGGTACCATGTAATTTGACTCAAGTGTGTCTAATACAACTGGAGGTACATTAGCTTCTAGAGAAACAATTACAACCTTCTATGAATCTGCGCAATTGGATAGTGGAGAACCCAATACACCAAGTTCTTCAAACACACTTTCCAACTCCATTCCATGTGTTTCCAACTACCCTTTTGTTATGGGGAACCAGCTCATCAAGAAGGAGAAAGACCAGGTCACACTTGTTAATTAAGTATGAAAATGTATTCGCATTCTCAATGAAAGACTTAGGTAGGTGTAAGACCATGCAGTTCTCTATAGACCTTACAAATGAGACACCCGTCTATCGAAAGAGGCATAGGTTGAGCAAACATGAGTGGGAATTGGTAAATGAAAGATGCAAAGAGCTCCATGAGGATGGTCTCATTCAACCATTAAGTTTTGATTTCGCAACTGCTACAACAATGCCAGCAAAAAAAGATTCAACTAGATTATGGACTAAGAAAAGTATGTGTAGGGATTATAAGCCTTTGAACCTAGTTACACCTCAGGATAGGTACCCCATGCCCATCCCTGAAAAATTGTTTGATAGCATTGGAGATTCAAACATCTTCACAATTGTGGATCTAAGGCAAGGTTTTAACCAAATTGTGTTCGTTGCGAAGGATCGTAAGAAAACGACATTCCATGGAAGCAACAAGTTATGGGAATGGCTTGTGATGCCTTTTGGATTGAAAAATGCACTTGTCTTCTTTTAGTGAGTCATTCACTAGGTTTTTGAAAGGGCATATTTCTTGAAGTGCTACATAAATGAGGTCCTAGTGCATAGCAAGGGACTCTTGCAGCATTTGGCTCATCTTGAGGAATTATTCAAGAGGCTCCACGAAGTCATTATGAAGGTCCATCCTAAAAAGTGTGAGTTTGTTGTCACCTCAATAATCTACCTTGGACATAGAATTTGCCAAATGGTATTATGGTTCATTGGGCCAAAGTAGTAGCCATTTTGGAAATGCCTAATCCTATTAATGTTCACACGTTGAGGAGCTTCATTGGATTATGTAATTACTACAGAATTTATGTCCAAGACTTTAATACTATTGCTCATCCTCTCTATGCATTGCTAAAGAAGGATGTTGCTTGGACATGGAGTGATGAGGTTCAAGAAACTTTCAACACACTCAAGGAAAAGCTTTCAGAGTTCCCCATTCTGAGAAAACCTGATTTTAACAAGGTCTTCATTTTACACACTGACTGGAGTGCTCTTGGTATTGGAGCTATTCTTGGCCAACTTGATGAAAAAGGCAAGGAATATGTTATTGCCTATGCATCCTGAAGCAACAAGGCTGAGAGCAACTACTCTTCATACGAGGGGGACTGCCTTGCTATTGTATGGGTCGTCATACATTTCAGGCCCTATCTTTATGGCACCAATTTCACTTTATATACCGACCACTAGCCTATCAAGTGGTTGATGACCAACAATAAATTTACTAGTAAGTTAGCTCGCTAGGCACTTATATTTCAAGAGTATGAGTTCAAGGCTATTCACCGACATGGTATTACACATCAAAATGCAAATACCATGCCTTGAAGACCCCTCACTACCTCTGAAGATTTCTCAGAAGCCATGCAAGATTTTGACCAGATTCCAACAATACATGTGTATGAGGCATCTAGTTATCTTGCATTATTGCAATGTAACCTAGTTGAGCATCCCATTATGGATATATGGGAGGATTTGGACACTCTGAGGTTTCTTCAACATGGGGAATACCCTCCCCAAGTTACATCAAGTTAGCGGGATTGCATACAATAGCGGTCTAAACGCTACTCATGGAGGGACAATCACCTCGTCTGGTGCTTACCACAAGGTGATAGAGCGATTCCACCACCACATGAATGGCTTGGTCTTATTCAAAAGGTACATTTGGAGCTTGGACACTTTGGAGTTAAGCATACTTATAGCCTTCTCGCTCCTCATTACCATTAGAGAGGTATGTATGCTCAAGTCCAAGACATCATTATTAGGTGTGAACAATGTGATAGAATGAGAACTTCTTCCTCCTCTCAACAACTCACACTTTCTCCACTCCCTATTCAGGGCATGTTTTATCATTGGTCATGTGATTTAGCTGGAGAGTTGCCACAAACCTCTAGGGGTAATGTTTACATCATGATTATGATTGAACATTTTTCAAAGTGGGTTGAGCTTGTTGCGCTACTGGACAAGTCATCACATAGCACCAGCCAAACTTTTTTACAACATGTTCTAAGTAAGTTTGGGGCTTATGCTAAGTGCCTTATTGATCAAGGATCAGAATTCAGGGAAGAATTCCAAGACCTACTTGACCATGCTCTCATTGACCATCGTCGGACTTCAAGAGACCATCCCCAAGCTGATGGCCTTATAGAAAAGATGGTTCAAATGTGCAAGAAGGGACTTCAGAAGATTTACCTCACTGAGAACAAAGAGGATTGGGACTTGGCCCTCCCATACATCACCATGGGTTACAGGATGTCCAAACACGCCTCTTTATCTCATTTTTTTCCTTACTTTTTTACTTTTTGGGAAACATCCCATTCCACCCTCTTCCATTGCTGCTCAAATGGACCAGGTTGTGGACTGGACTCCCCAACCACTTGGGTTAGGGTCATTGTAGAAAGGGTTGTTCTATTCAGGAGGGTTATGCTCATGGCCATGGAGAACCTGTCCATTGCACAACATCGAAACACCTTACGGTATGCACACACACGAGGTGGTAATTACCAACCTAAGGTGAGACAATTTGATGTTGGTGATTTAATGTATCTCCAATGGCAAACCCAATGATACTCTAGACATTTCTTCCGGTTACACTATCTTGAGGATTAAGGCGATCAAGCCTTCAAGTGTGTTGGAGTTGCAAGGTGCTAACGAACGCACAATTAAAGATCATTCCAAAAATTGTGCACCTTGCCACCTGCCGAACTTGGATCCTACCATCATCACGTCGATTTGGATTCCTTCACTTGATTATCCATGTCAGGTATGTTAGAGGACAAAGGATGCTAATCAAATGCTACTTTGCGATAATTGTAATGGTGGATACCATCTCTTCTGCTTCAAGTCGAAATTCACACAAGTTCCCGCCGACAATTGGTATTGTTCATCATGTTGTCCTACAACACCTTGATTCTTACTCAGACCATGCCATGCTTTTCTCGGGTCAGGTCTAGGGGGGGATACAAGAGAATTTCATCTCAACCTATTCTTATGCATTGTATATATATGTGTGTGCATGCATCTTTTTTTGGTTGATTAGTTTATACCTTTGATTAGCTTTAGTTTTTTTGTTGAGTATAATTTACTATGGATTTACACCCTTACGACACCGCACATCACGACACTACACGTCACGACAGATGTCATGCCCATACATGGTCTCATACATGATGGCCAGTTACGGGCATGCCCATGTGTGCTTTTAGGGATAATGTACGATCTTAGGCAACTGTACATTATTAAGTACTTAGGGTTGCAGTTGGTTGGCGGTAATATAAAAGGCCAAGCCCTTCCTTTCTCTCTTTAGTTTTTCTAGAATTCCTTTGTTAGGACAGTTTCCTCCATAATTAGATAGGATTTCTAGATGTTCACGGCGGCCATTGCACGGCCACTGTCTACATACATTACATCTTCTTCTTTCTTTGCAATTCAATTCTTTCATTCATTCACATACATGATAATTTCATCTGAGCCTCTTTTTGTGCATTGTATATATGTGTGTGTGTGTGTGTGCATCTCTTTTTGGTTGATTAGTTTATACCTTTGACTGGTTTTAGTCTTTTTGTTTAGTAAAATTTACTATGGATTTACACCCTTATGACACCATACGTCACAACACTACATGTCACAACATACTTTTGACGTTTTATGTGGCATAATGTATATGATGTTTTAAATTTTTATTTAAATTTAATTATGGACTGAAAAGCATATCAAAATTTACAATCAAATTGTAAGTGTGTAATTCATATATGAAATGAAATTGATTTCATGTCTATACATTTTATATAAAACCATTATTAGATCGAATGAAATTATGGAACTATTAATTTACAAAATGAAAGTATTACATTTGAATTTATGGCATGTATAAAAATATTTCAAAGAATTAATATTAAGAAAATTTCCAATATACACATTATAGATTTTTTAAATGATGAAAATTCAAAAATTCAAAATCAAATTTGATTTAAATGAATTTATTTGAATTTATAGCCACAATTAATATACCTAAAATGATTATGATTATAATTTTACATTAAATTTTTATATGCACTACAAAATTTAATATAGTTATGAAAATAAAAATGAATAAAATAAAATAATGAAATCAATGTATGTAGGTAGGTAGGTAGGTAAGTAAATAGGTAGGTAATTAGGTAGGTATAACCTCCTAACTACAATACCTGCATCTTTTACCTACTTATTTACCTACAAACATACCTACCTACCCACCTACCTACCTATTAATTAAACAATAATATGTAATAGAATTGAATGCAAGGAAAAATTATTGGTCCCCAAGTGGGATTCATTTGAGAAATGTGTAGGGGGAAAAAAATGAGCAAGAGGTTGAAGATTGTGGATCCCAAATGTGCTCATGCCGAAAATGAAAGACATATGTATTAATGAATTGACCTTTTATTTTAAAGCAAGTTTAAGGTGGAGGTGAGTGGGACAACGAAAAGAAAATAATACAATTTGCATCAATTTTTATGTTGCCTAGAAGGGAAAGTTGATGATTAATTATGAAGATTGTTGACTATTGTTTAATTTTTTGAAGTAAAAAAAAATCCCAATAAGTTTTGTAGTGACAAAATTAGGTGGGAGATTGTTGGACATGTTCAGAACTAGGTTTTAGCAACCAACAAATATGTTATTGAAACAACTAGGTTTATAACATTGACTTGTGATGAGGTGATTACAATGGACAATTAGAGTTGGGTTTCTATCCATGGCTTTTGTGTTTAAGATTGGTGCAAAATCCTTGTTTTGTTTTTAGTTGAATGCATTCTTGAAGGTTCCAATGCCCACAATGCCCATAACTTGATGAAGGTGATAATGAATTTTTTATTCAGTGCTAGAGGCTTAACAAAGGCTAAGATGTTTTTTAGGTTATTGTGCTTTGGTGTAGATGGTGTGAATACCTTTCAAGGTGCTTTGGGTGGTGTAATAGTTCAAATTTGAAACTTGCACACTATTTTGTTGATGGGGATCCATTATATGACACACACAAGACAAATTTGGTAATCAAAACTTTTTTTGATTTGCTTATGGTGGCATGCCTAGAGGATTTGTTTTATTCCCTTTACTCTTTTTCTTTGCAAGTCTCCAAACCACCACCTAGAGTTGGTTGAATTGGCCTAAATCATGGAAACAAAAGGCAACAAGTTAATCCATAACATAAAGATTTGATGGATCAATATGTTGAGTTCATTGAACTGTGTGTTTGAAGAATACTACCTTTTGTTGATAAAATGGTGATTGATTTAATTATTGTGGCATTAGCAACATGGGACATCCACGGTTGGGGTATTACTTTTTGGACATAGGACTTAAGGACTTTGTTTTTGCTATCTTCCAAATACAAAATCTATATGGAATAAATTTAAATGGAAAATATTGGGTAATTCAAATTATTCAAATTTTCATGGTGGTGGTGATTTTTTGCATGCATATGTACTTAAGTATCAATATTTTGGTTAAAAACCAAAAATGTAAAAAATGAATACATATGCTTTTATAAACAACTTGACATGTTTTCATGCATGATTATTTCCGACACATGTTGCTGACACTTGGGGCCACTAAATCTAAGCCTAATGAACACAAAAATCAACAAAAAAATAAAATAAAATCATTTTCCTTGAAACCTTTTCGGAACGGATTTTATAGCCTTCACAATTATTGTATCATATACTATCTAATCAAATGCATAATATGAACATTTCCAAACATAGATATATGCAGGTAAATGCACAGTTTAATGCTCATTTTAAACAAATACATCTTTCAAAAGAGTTACAAACAAGTTTTTATATATGGTTTCAATTTCTAAGGTTTCCATTAATGTAATCTTTGACTATTTAGGTTTTAGTCACTTATGAAATCTCTTAAAACTAAGTCAAAACCCATATTGAAAAATGTTGCTATTAGTTGGTATGGTAAAATCATTTTGAAAATCCGAAAAGAAAAACCCATAAAGTCCATAAAAATAAAATCCCATTTAGATATTTCAATTATGTACTCATGGGGTAAGAAAAATTTAAGAAACAAAAAAAATTCAATTCAAAAGGACTTTTGAAAGCAAGGTCCAATTTTGACCTTTCAAAAATGCATAATTACCATTTGGTTAAAGTTTCACAAAAATAAAATTTCACATTTAGCTTTATAATTTAATTTTTCAACCCACGCTTAATCACAATAACCAATTTGGAGTGGAATTCAATATGAATTCTTGAATTTTTTAACAATCCAGTCAAGTAACGAGTCCATATTTTTTTTAATTTCAAAAGTTCACTATTGATAATGAATGAAAATTTATTTTCAAAAAATAATTATGCAAATGTCTTCATAATCAAGTTTTTAAGTTTAGAACAAATCATCATTTAATGTATTTAAAATTAAATCATTCACCATCAACATTTAAATGTAAAACACTTGCAGAAATCAAACTTGTGACATAAAAAATGAACCCACTTTACCTTGCATTTACCCATGAAAGAAAATTGAAATTAATTGCATTATTTAATACATTCCTTTTGATTCTTTTAATATGTAAATGTAGTTAAAATAAAGACTCTAATTATTTTAAATAATTCAAAAGTATATCTATATTGTATCAAATATTTTTTGGATTTTTTTATTAGATTTACATGACATTATTTTAATAGTAGTCATACACTAATCCATTATAGGGTGAAAGCACACTACATGGGGGCTGCTTTAGGAAAAAAAAATGTACTATTTTTTGGGTATATTTTGGGGACAATTTTTCTTTGATTCCAACTACATTTTTATAAACATATAAAATGGATTTTGATACAAAGGCCTCCAACATAATTTTTTTCATCTTTAAAATGAAAATGACTTTTCAACAAAATGTTTCGTTTCAACACATTTATGTTCATTTGAATGAAAAATGTTTTTTGTGAAATCATGTAAGTCAACCTTTTCAATTGTAATTGAAATGGTACAATCAATTCGTATTCAATATATGACTAAATACTTCATCAAGTTTTGCAATTATTTGAATCATTTTTAGAGTATATTTCCACTTTGTAATATATTGTGACAACATCTAAATTCTCACAAATATACTTTTTAATCATTTAATATTAATCAAAAAATGTCTTTTCCTTTGACAATTGCATTATTTGACTATTGAACTGCTTCAAAACTTTTACAAGTTTAAAAAAAAAATTGTTGGACAAGTGTATCATTAATTTGTGTATCAATTCCATAACACATTGATAGATTGGGATATAACCCATCATTTAGACAAATTTTCATCCATTTTTTTTTTCTTAAAATTCACCATCATGCATCAAAGTGTTGCAAGTATTGAAAACTACCACTTTGTTACAATTTTTTTGTGCACACTGTAACTTGCAAACACCCATGTAGCATACCATTTTCCCTTGAGTCTTTTTGGTTTGTCATTTGTTGCAATTTTTCGAGGTTATTGTTTAGTTTTGAAATCTTACTAAGCTTGTTTGGTTGTAACTTGTAACTTATGGGATGATGTTTTTAGGTTTTGGTGACAATTTTGGTTGATGGTGGTTTTCGTTTTCATGATCCTAGTCACTTCTTGAACCCTATGTGATTATACATTAGAGATTCCAAATTTCAGCGTTGCAGCTTTGGCCTGTGACATCCTTGCAATGATGCTTGGGTCTTGACTCTTGGAGGTTGCAAAAACTACTTAACAATACCCTTGTTTTTTGTGTTGTTTACTAATGTTGTTTCTATGTGTAGTCCACCATGTGCCACAATGGGAAGATCAAATTGGTTAGGGTTCAATTCTGTCACACGATTATTTTTGCATAATTTGAGATAAAAAAATTCAAGTCATCCATATATGTACTACAAAAAAAAAAAAAAAAATCTTGCTAGTGAAAGAACTATTACCTATTTGTTGTCACCCATACACCTACTAAAATTAAAGTCACCTTGATAATGTAACGCTAAACACCTGGTAGCCAAATGGCAACATGGGAAATATGAGAAAAAAACATAGCTCCCATAGCTAGAATTAAGGATTTGATTATTTTCTGGGTGAAAATAAAACGATTACACATATAGAAGGAAAGCAAGTCTCAGACTACATAATTAATTGAATATTTTAAAACCAATAATTGGTGATTTAATAGATAGGACACCAAAAGTATAAGGCCCCAGTTACCAAATGCATCAAGAACTTGCAACTATTGAAACTAAGACTCTCAAGAAATCTGGCTTCTTACAATGCTTTACAAAGTCAAAGAATTTTTTGGGTCCACATCCAGTAGGAGAGATTAGGCAACACAAATGGTTCATGTTGGATTTCAAGTTCTAAACATGAGAGGATTCCACATCAAAGGGCGGACTTGTGTCAACCCAATACCTTTTAAAGTGGGGATTTTAAAACCAACAAACCATTAGAATCTACCCATTGTGAACAACCTTGAGGTTGCATTTGTGCCCTGTGATGCTCACCCCACTTGCACAATTGAATAGATACTTGAATCAAAAGACAACATAACTTTCATTGCCACTTTAATTTTGAAAATTCTTTTCATGTGTTTTTGTGCCCTAGCTTCAATATATAATGAATTTTAATGTCATTTTGACTTTCCAAGGAATGCATCAACTTCTTTTAATTGTGTCCTAGCTCAACACCAAAACATCATGAAATATGTAGCTATTTGCTCACCCCACTTGCACAATTGAATAGATATTTGAATCAAAAGACAATTTAACGTCATTGTGATTTTAATTTTGAAATTTATTTTCACGAGTTTTTGTACCCCAGCTTCAATATAAAATGAATTTAAACATCATTTTGCCCTTCCAAGCAATATGTCAACTCCTTTTATGCCCATGGTGCTTGAAAATTATATCATAACTTGACACCAAAACATTATGAAATATGTAGCTATTCCAGGTGATAGGTAGTGCCCAAGAATGCAACAAACACAAACTAGGGTCTAAACCATTGGGAGAACAAATCCTATATATACCTTTAAACCCTACTCCATTATAGTCAAGGACTGTCTAGACTCTGAAAACTCATTCATGTATTTACTATGGATTCCACATATGTATGTGCAAAGTCACTCTTTCAAGAAGTTTTCATGTCAACCAAGACACAAGTAGATGTGAATTAGATGTAGATATCTGTTCAAGTGACAACTTTTTATTGGTTCTGCAATGTTGATACCTAAAACATCTTCAATCTGGGGTTGGGTGTAAATAGTATTTATTATTTGTAAAATGCTACTACCTACAAAATCTTCAATTCTGGGTTATGTGTTTGTAGGTAGGTGGACACTGGAATTGGATCTGGTGTTCGAACTGGGTAGACTTTTGTGAGATTTGTTTTCAAGGAACCGGAAGTTGAAAAATGAGAAAGAAGCCATCTATCTATGAAGGAATGTAGTTTGTTTTGTAGGTATGAGACCCACTGAACCGGGATGCTTCAGATCATGTTCTTGCTATCTTTTGGAAGCTCTCAACAAGGAGGGGTGCATGGGCTTGGTTCCATGGCGTTTGGACTTGCAATGCAAAAGTTCTTGAATATTGAATGCTTTCTTCACTGAAAATTAAATTCAATTGTAGCTAACAATTTCTTAGGAATTGGAATGTGCCTTTGGTGTTGTTGGAAAGATCTTAATGATCCGGATCTAATGGAATTTATTTGGTAAGATTTGGATTTAGAATGTGAGAGATATTGATTTAAAAGTGATTTCTGTCTCTGAAAACTCAAATAAATTCCCAAAAAACCAGGTTTTGGAAGGCAAAATCAGTTGAGGACGTGGTAACACTTGGGCCAACGGCACAGGCCACACCAGTTGGGATCTGATATGTGAACTGGATAGACTTTTGCAAGATTTGTTTTCAAAGGAACTGGAAGTTTGAAGAATGGGACAGAGAACATGTTCCATTATAAAATGGAAAAAGCTACTTGAGACTCAGACTGAAG
>Ga0209611_10008543_pt1 | contig 15947 bp, 12 predicted proteins | sample S1TSphgellanicum_3_FD_187693 | JGI IMG/M metagenome (GOLD analysis project Ga0209611, IMG submission 187693) | Host-associated microbial communities from peat moss isolated from Minnesota, USA - S1T2_Fc - Sphagnum magellanicum MG (SPAdes) (version 2) | ecosystem: Host-associated > Plants > Peat...
AATAAAGAGCAAGGTTGGAGGAGAGTTGGATATCTCACTCCAAGCATTGTTCACATACTTGTGTGATCTATGTGCTTTGAATGTGCAATCTCTCCTCTGATCCTATTGTTTCAACAAATTCAAGTAGGTTTATTTGAAGCACTTGAACAAGCTCCATCATTTATACATGTTCCAATTCACACCAATGCACGTTCAAAATGCATGATGAGGTGCAAGGGAAAGGTGGAAATGGAGGAGGCCAATTCTCTTGCCAAAGTTTCTTGGCAATGAACACTAATTAAAGGGAAAGAAATCCAAAAGATGGAGTGGATCTGAATGGGGTCTAAAAAACGAGAATGGGCATATAAGGCTAGTTTGCGAGGCTTATTTGATGTACATTGGACTCTACCATGAAGATATTAGAAGAATTTACGTGTGCCTAAAAATCCATGGAGGATGGAAGAATTTAAGCCAAGGTTTGTGGTGAAAAAAGCATAATCGATCAAACATTAATGGTGAGGCAATTTGGTGTTGTTACTGAAGGGGTTGTTGATGCATCGAACACATTGGTTAACGAAGCAAAATTGGTTTCAAAAACATTGCAGGACCTGATGCTTTTGTGAAAGAACATTGGAATGTAATACACATGAAAATTGTAACTATCTTGCAATTTATCTATAAGTGAGAAAGGTTGGTTTATTTTAACAACCGAACAACCATAACTTTTAACCTTGTGAACTAGGGTAAGAAGATCAACTAATGTTCTATCATGTTGACGCATTTGTCAATCAAATTAACCCAATGGACAAATCATCATAAGATAATAGTAGTTAAACAAGTAACACCTTATAGGAAAACAACCACATATTATTCAAGACCAATTATTAAGGTTTGTTTGTGGCATCGGTTTCTAATATTTGTTAAAGAATCACCTATTGGTTCTTCAAAAACATAACATGTTTAGGAGGACGTAAAGAAACGAATTATTGATGAATGACCACCTTCCCTTAAAGAAGTCACATAGGAGCAATATTAATGAACACATATAGGTGCATTTTCATTAGGAGAAAATTTCAAATATATGATTGAATTTATGACTAATATTCTAGTCATAAAAGATAAAAATGATTAATAACCCTAAAGTTTTTATAAACAAGTTGTTTGGGACAATTGTCATTTAGGAAATGATGTGGCACAATGATGTGACAAATATCATTCATTAATTATTAAGGACATATGTGAAATCATTAATGATAGTTTTATCATTGTTTAATTATTTTTTATTATTATAAATTGGACCCAAAAACTTAGGGAACATTAATTTTTTAACTTATAATATTTATTATTATAAAATTATTATATATAATATGAATAATAATATATGTTTTTATTTCAAAAAATTTAATCTCATTATTTTTCATCCTATTAATTGTTGACACCTGTCACCACCTAAGCTAGGTTTAAAACCTAATTTAATTGGGTAAGTAGACCACTTAATTTACTTCCTTAGGTTTGCCTAAATAACCACCTAACTTAGGTAGTTTAAGTAGGTACGAAATATTTGGTCAATATTCAATGTTGACCACAACACATGTCATTTGTGAAATTTGATCCTTGTATTTCAAGGATGGAGTTCAACTCCTTTACCACCAAATCACCTCACTTGTTGTGTAAATAATATGATGTTTATTTTATTTAAACCATATTTCATTTAAACATTACACAAAACTTCAAATTTAATAATTTATATCTTTTTGATAAATTTTCCAAATGATAAAATTGAAAATTTATTCATAAATTTCCTTCAACAATGTATACAAATATATAATTTATTTTTTAAAATGTAAATTTGGTTCAAAAGAAAATTATTTGAATTTTGTTAATGAATAACATTTCAATGACCATACTTTGGAAAAATTAAATTCAAACACATGATTTGTAAATTAAAAAACCTTTATGGCTAATACATGAATAAATAAAATATATCTTTGATATCTTAAACCTTCATTTGGTTTAGGAATTTATATTATACAATTTTACTTCCAATATATTATAATTTTATCAACAAATTTCAATTTAGACATATGAATCCATATAATTTATCCACACAACATATTTATTAATGGATCATAAATAAATTATATATATATATATGATATTAAATATGAATTATAAATTTAATCTAGAATTTTAATTTAATTATAATTATATTTTTATTCATTTTACGCATATATTCTAATTTAATTGTGTGATATAAAAAATTTAACATGTAAAATAAATATATTTATTTTAATACACATATTATTTAATTTTCAGTTTAAATTTATGATACAAGTTTAATGTATAAATAAATTATATGTTTTCCATACCTTACACTTCTATTTTATTTTTAAATTGATATATAAATAATTATTTATAATATATCATACTTTTACCATAAATTTTTATTTGAATTGAAATATTTAATTTAGTCACATTGAATATTTAAAATGGATTATATATCAAGTATAGAAAAATGCCAATGAACTTCTTAAACCTCATTTTGTTCAACAAAGGTGTAATTTTCCACAAAATCAATGATAGACAACAAGAAATCTTATGGTAGTGATTGTAGCGATTATTTGAATTGGCTGTCTTGCCATTGTGTAACATAATTGTGGGTGATAAAGCTTTATAGTGTCTTCTTAAATAATCTTAGAAGGGTGTTTGGGGTGTGCATTGGTGTGACCTTATTGTATCATCTTTTTTTACAAGATCAAGATAGGCATGTTTTCACTTTTTAGTATTGCCTCCGAGAGAAGCTAAAGCCTTCATCTTTAATGTCATGGTTTGCATTGTCTTCTTTAGACATAGGGACAACTAGATTGGTCCATAGTGTGAGTAAGTAGTGCCCATGAGGCACTCATGCCTATACCATTCATCTAATTCACCCTTGGGACACATGCATGATTGCTAGAAAGTAATTACTCCCTTGTACACAAGGGATGAGTTCCACACTCAAGACTATCTTCAACCACACCAGGGTGCCTACAAACTTGTTCATAATTGCATTCACAATCAAAATGTACATGACACTTGATTTTACCTTCATGGCATTCAAACTTTGCTGCATCTCCTCAATTTGGCCATGATACATACAATAACATGTATTCCTTTCTTTGAGATCTTGACATCAGGATGGGCCTCATTGAACTATTGATAAAAAAAAACTTTGCTTACAAGCCCCAAAAGCCCTGCCATTAGAATTAGATTGTAATTTCATGAAAATCAAGAATAACAACTCATGCATTCCATGTTGTTAAACCAAACTATAGCCTTTTACATATTTGATTGAAGTATTTTTGCAAGTCCATAATAAAGCTAGTACTTTAAAGTAGACATACCTAAACCCAACAAGACCCAATAGTGGTATTCTCACCACTTCCAATATTTTCACCTTATAATGTACTCTAACCATGCTATGCAACCCAAACTCAAATGGTATTATTATATTATAAAGTATTTTTTTCTAAAAATACTATAAAAAATTTGGCTACAAATATCAAATGTACTCTACTAAATATTTACTATAAATATTAAAGGTATTCTAACCATACACTAGGTATTTTCGTGAAAATATTGTTGGAAATACTGTTCGTTTCTAATTCCCAATGTTGATGAATGTGTTAAACATTCATCAAAAGGATGAATAGTATTCCCATCCTTGTAGTAGTTAGGTTAGGGTTTAGAAGTGGAGACTACTTAGGGCTTGGTGGCGGCTAGGGTTAGGGTTTGGTGGCAGCTAGGTTTAAGCGACAACTAGGGTTTGGTGGCGGCTAGGTTAAAGTGTTGGCTAGGGTTAAGGTTTGGCGGCAGCTAGGTTAGGGTTAAGTGGCGGCTACTTTAGGGTTAGGAGATAGTATATAATGGAGTGGTTTTGACTTGTCTTTCATTCTTTCCTTTCATGGTTTTGAGTCCATGTAGAACCTTCAAGCTTTGTTAGTAGTTACAAGCCATAGTTTTGTGATTGTAGCATTTGAAGCATATAACCTTTGTGATTTCTTGTTAGTTAATATAATTGTTCCATTTCATGAACTTTGAATGTTTCATTTCTTGCTTGTTCTCAAGTTGTTTCCAATAGAAAGTCATGACAAAGTTTGATGGTGGCAACTTTCACGTTTGGAATTCAAAATGCGCATGATGTTTTCTAAACATGGGTTTTCGAAATTTGTTGATGGGAGTGCCACTTTGCCAAGTGAAGAAGTTGCAAGGGCCAATTACAACGAGAAAAAGATGAAGGCTTTTGCATTGCTTTGTGAACATGTCACGGATGCCCAACTTGCACACATTCAATATTATGACAATGTGAAAAGTGCGTGGGAGGTTCTTTGTGGTGTGCATGAAGCTAAGACAATTGATAACAAGTTGTTCCTTCGAAGAAGATTCTTCACCATCAAAATCCAAAAAGGAGATGACATGCTTGTGCACATTAACACAGTGAAAGCCCTTGCGGACCAACTACGTTCCATCGAGGTGAACATTACGGATGAAGATGTTTACATGGTACTCCTCATCAGCCTTCCTCCATCCTTTGATAACTTAGTCACAACATTGGAGTCAATGTCCACAAAAGATGTAGACCTTCAATTCATTGTATCAAGGTTGTTTCACAAAGTGTGCAAAAGAACAGAATGTGAGAGTTCCTAGACTACCGCATTAGTGAACAAAAGTCACAAGTCAAACGAAAACCCTTGTTTCTATTGTAAGAAACTTGGACATTTTGTGAGAAATTGTTTGAAGAAGAAAAATGATGAAAAAAAAAAGGTTAATCAAGCTTGTGAAGATCACGAACAAATGTTTGTTGCGGCATTGAGTGCTAATGATCATACCACGTATGATTAGATTGTCAATTTAGGTGCAACGCAACACATGACATTCGAACAAGAATGGTTTACCACGTACGAGTGCATTTCCCCAAGGAGGGTGTTCATGGGTAATGAGACCGTTTTGGAGGCCATTGGCAAGGGGAGCATCAAAGCCACAATGCAAGTGGGAGGCGAATTAACACACAACCATCACCCAAATTCTTCATGTTCCAAAAATGAAAAATAATCTCATTTTGGTGAGTAAACTCATTTCCGAAGGTTTCAAAGTGGAGTTTGACAAAGATTCTCATACATCCATTGAATCAACACCATGGCCACCTTACACATCGATAAACACAATTAGTGGACACTACCATAGTATGTTTATGGCCAAAATGACTAAACCTTAAAAAACTCACACCTTGAACCTTCAAATTCCTAGATCCATTATTCACATCAATGTTTTAAACATTCACAACTTGAAGATTGTATTACGTGTCTAAGGGTAGTTTGTGAATGAAAAGGATAGTCTTCAAATTCCTAGATGCATGATTCAAGTAGTAAAAAATCAAACTTGGACAATTTTCAAATTCCAAGATGCATTATTCACATAGAAAAATTTCAAATTCAAGGAATACACGGCTTTCAAAATAATGTATAAATGGGACCTGTGAGATAAAAAGTTAAAAGCACATTATCTGAAGGAACAACTTGTTACATTATCCTTCAATAATAGGACCTCAATATTTTTCTAGTTGATTACTACCCAAGTCCTTTTCTAAATATAAACTCCACCACAAGGATCTCATCCTTCAAATGTTGTCTCAAACATCCAATCATCTACCATTTGTGCCCATTGCCAATTTAAAGTTTACAAAACTTGCTCCTCAAAGTCTTGTAACCACAAACTTGCATAAATGTGTAAGCTTGTGTAAATGAAACAAAAACAACTTGGTATGACTTGAAGGAAACCACAAAAATGAAGCATCACTATTGTGTTATCATGTAATATACTATTTAACTTTCACCCTAAATGTGATCTTGGTTATATAAACAAGAAAAAAAGTTACTCACATTATAATAAATCACGTTTTTTTCAAAAGGTTCAACTTGATTAAAATGTCCACATTGACCAAAAGGATGTCCACTTTAACTAAAGGCATAAGGCATGAAAGACATATGGTTCTTTTGGTTAATTTTTTTGACTGAAGTGACCATTTTGACCAAGTGTTAAATTGTACATCTAGTAAAAAAAGATCATTTTAAAAAATGGTTTATCAAGATGCCCATGGCCTAATCAAATCGGCCATATTGAATGATCATGTTTAGTCAAATTGGTAATATTAATTTGGTCAGTTAGCCTACTTGTTATGCCTACTAGGCTACCTACTTACCTAAATATGTCCTATCTACCTACCTACCTATTATTTACCTACGTACCTACTTATAGTTTACATAAGTAAGTATGTACATCTAAAAACATAGGTAGGTAGGCATGTGTACAGGTATCTACCTAATTAGGTGCCTACATAACTACTTATGAAAAAAATTGAAGTTCAAATTTTGTTATACACATTGACAAAAAATTCATGGATCTTCAAGGAAAATTTTTAGATGCATTTGGTATCATATTGTAGTCCAAGTCCATGCCTTGTGTGTTTTTAGGATATTACAAAGGCACCAAAGCGTATCGCTTCATGTGTGTAAAAACCAAGAGAATCATCAAAAGTAGAGATGTCGTGTTCATTGAAGGGTCAAAGGAAAAGGTACCTCATCCCGAGAAATAAGAAAATGTAGTTGTGCATGAAGAAGTTGAAGGAGAAGAACCATTGACCTTTAGTCCAGATACACCTTTGAATGAAACAAGGTTGGAAGGTGTGCAAAGTGAATCCACACCAAGTTCTTCATCAGAAGAAGAATTTGTTGTTTCCAATGATAGTGAACCTTCACAAGATGTGCCGAGGGAAAGACCTCAAAGGCAATGAAGGGAATGGCCTCAGGATTGGTGGATTGCTACCAAGGAGGTGGAACACGCCACCGTTGCATTTTTGGAGGAGCCCCAAAATATTGAAGAAGCATTGACATGTGAAAATTCCAAGGAGTGGGAGTGTGCGATGCAAAAAGAATATGATTCCCTTATGACAAACAACACATGGACTTTGGTACCACTTCCCGCTGGTAGGAAACCCGTTTCTTGCAAATGGGTGCTCAAAACCAAACAAGGCACAAATGGGGAGCTGGAACACTACAAGGCTAGATTAGTGGCAAGAGGTTTTACCCAAATCTACGGAGTGGATTACAACGAAACTTTTGCGCCTGTCGCGAAGTTTACATCTATTCATTGTATTCTCGCATTGGTGGTCTTGGAAGACATGGAGATCCATCAAATGGACGTGAAAATTGCATTTCTCAATGGCGAGCTTGAAGAGGAGATTTACATGGAGCAACCTCAAGGGTTCGTGCACCAAGGAGGTGAACATCTCATGTGTAAGCTTCACAAGTCCTTGTATGGTTTCAAACAATCTCCAAGGGCATGGAATCAAAAGCTAGATGCGTTTCTCAAAAGCATTGAGTTTATGAAGAGTGACGCCGATCCTAATGTGTACATTGCACAAGTGGGAGATGTGAAGTTTTTCATTGTGGTCTATGTGGATGACCTCATTTTGGTGTGCAACGATCAAAACAAACTTTTGCAAATGAAATTACAATTTGGTGTAACACCATTTAAAGAAGTGCTTGAATATTGTGATGTGGATTGGGGTGGTGATCTTGAAGATAGGAGGTCTACCACATGGTTTGTTTTCATGATCGGAAGTAGAACCATTTCTTGGAATAGCAAACGACAACCTACAATAGCATTGTCCACAACTAAGGTGGAATACATGGCGAACACGTAAGCCACAAAAGAAGCCATATGGATGATAAAATTGATGATGGATTTAGGATACATGGAGGAAAAGAAAGTGATGGTGATTTGATGCGACAATCAAGGTGCGATATCATTGACCAAGAATCCCATTCACCACGCACGAACAAAACACATTGATGTACAACATCATCTTGTTCGAGAATGAGTTGAAAATGGAGAAGTTCGATTTGAATATTGTCGAACGGAAACATGGTGGTGGATATCCTGACCAAGGCATTATCGAAAGAATGACATCATAAGTTGATAAACATGTTTGGATTAGAAACTTCATAGAATGGGAATGTTATAAATACTATTCGTTTCAAATTCCCAATGTTGATGAATGTGTTAAACATTCATCAAAAGGAGGAATAACATTCACATCCTTATAGTTGTTAGGTTAGGCTGAATAATGGTGGCTAAGGTTTGGAAGTGGAGGCTACTTAGGGTTTAGCGGTGGCTAGGGTTAGGGTTTGGCGGCAACTAAGGTTAGGGTTTGGCAACGACTAGGGTTAAGGTTTGGTGGCGGCTAGGGTAAGGTGACAGCTAGGTTAGGGTTAAGCGATAGCTACTTTAGGGTTAGGAGATAGTATAGAATGGAATGGTTTTGAGTTGTCTTTCATTCTCTCCTTTCATGGTTTTGAATGCATGTAGAACCTACAAGCCTTGTTAGTAGTTGCAAGCCATAATTTTGTGATTGTAGCATTTGAAGCATACAACCTTTGTGATTTCTCGTTAATTGATATGATTGTTCCATTTCATGAACCTTGAATGTTCATTTCTTGCTTGTTTTCAAGTTGTTTCCAATAGGCCCATGGTTAGATTATTATGGTGGCCTAGGCCTTGGGCCATCACATCATAGGCAAAGGCATTTGTGTTTGCTCTCAAGTACCCTAGGGTTATATTGCCCAAAACTAGTTTTCTTTCAATGTTGCCCACAAATTGTGCATAAAATTTGTTCATGTTCATTACCCAAACATTGATTTTTTGTTTCCTTTAGGATTCGAGGTAAGGCAAAATGGGTTTTGGGGCTGGATGGGGGGAGGGGGGTTCTCTTTACCCACCAACCCATGTTTGGCGAGGTGTCATCAATGGCACCCTAATAGGATTGCTTGGTTCCTTACCCAACATAATGGGCGAAGGTGACAACATTCCACTGTATGTACACAGATAAGTTTGATTTATAAATATGAACCATGGAAGCACAATAAGGTTTTTAACTATCACACATAACCTAATTCATGGAAGTGGATAGTCCATTTTAAAAAGTCCATATCCAATGAACTTTTATAATATGAACATACATGTTTGTTCTTTAGATTAACATTCGTCTTTCCTAACTCATGATTTTAAACATCATTGAGTTTTGTATAAAATAATAACCAAGAGTGAATTCTCATATTTGATCCTCAATAAAACATTTAAATTTTTTGTGTTTTTTAAAACGCTAAAAGTTTCATAATATATTTAATTTAACTTATGTTTCACTTGTTATGTCATTATTCTATTATTTATTTATATCAATGCATGCAATATCTCAAGGTTTCAAATACATATTAATATATTGTCAAATAAAATTTCATATATATTCTTAAACTTTTATAAATATGATGCAAGTCATTGTTGAGATTCAAAAACTCATTGCATATTGGGTACCCACAAATTTTAAATGTTTTTTACATTCTTGAAGAGCTAAGTATGTTTAGGTTTAGATAGGTGAACCTTTTTCTTGATATTTCAAAATATATATAATCATTAAAGAAATAGATGAACAACTAACTATATGTCTATTTAGGCTAATTTTAGTGTGCTGTCACCCTATAGGGGTCTCCATGAAAACTTGTGATAAAAATTGATTAATTTTATCATAGGGTTCACATGCTTGGTTGATATGGACACAATTGGCTATTACTACCTTACCCTATGGCCAATTTTGTCAATAAATAATCCTTCAAATACTGAAAAAATTTGACTTCCACATATTGGAAACAACTTGAAAACAAGCAAGAATTGAAACATTCAAGGTTCATGAAATGGAACAATCATATTAACTAACAAGAAATCACAAAGTTGTATGCTTCAAATCCTACAATCACAAAACTATGGCTTACAACTACTAACAAAGCTTGAAGGTTCTATGTGCACTCAAAACCATGAAAAAAGAGAATGAAAGACGACTCAAAATCACTCCATTATATACTATCTCCTAACCCTAACCTAGCCGCCACCAAACCTTAACCCTAGCTGCCACTTCACCTTAACCTAGCCGCCACCAAACCCTAACCCTAGCTGCCACCAAACTCTAACCCTAACCGCCACCAAGCCCTGAATAGTTTCCACTTCTAAACCTTAACCTAACTACTATAAGGATGTGAATATTATTCATCATTTTGATGAATGTTTAACACATTCATCAACATTGGGAATTAAAAAACAAATAATATTTTTAACACCACAACCCTTGATATGTTGATCTCCTTTCACTTCTTTTCTTTTCTTTTCTTTCTCTTCACATTCTTTCCTTTCCTCGTTTCTCTTTTGCACTTGAAAAACTCCTATGATATTACTAGAGACTCTCAAGCTCTAGTTCTAAAGACTTTTTAGCTCTAGATTTCTTTCAACTTTCTCATTCAACAACCTAAGCCCTGATACCATGTTAACAAATAGGATATCTATTCAAGTGCAAACATAAATCTTTATTGAAAGGAAACTAAAACATGATGTTCACAACACAAAACATAACATCAAGAACTCCTCAAGGTTCTTGTCACATGAAATACACAAACTTGTGCAATGAAGAAAAAAAAGAACCAAACCATCGACACCAAGGTATTTAACTAAAAGACTAAACCACAAATAACCAAACTAATATAAGTAAAGAAAGTAATTCAACCTTGTGAAAGTAACCTAGTATTTCCTACCCTAGTAACTAATGAAACCTAACTAATTTAGCTTGAATTCTCAACATAATATGCCAAACATCAAACCAAAATATTAATAAAGGGGGAATGGAAATGCCAAATTGACCATTCCATTTGTTTAAACTCTAGATAATGGTTCATTGTAGCTAGTGGTTTGGGCATGCACTATGGTTGTGTAATGACATGTCCCTTGCCATAGCCACCCCCATCATTAAGGCTCCAAAACCATTACCAAACCACTATAGTGGGATAGGTGCATTCCACTCAATATTTGAGTGGAACGGCTAGTGACTAATATCACTTCCATTGGTAGGGTGTGTTAGAAATATTATTCGTTTCTAATTCCCAATGTTGATGAATGTGTTAAACATTCATCAAAAGGATGAATAACATTCACATCCTTATAGTAGTTAGGTTAGGTTGAATAATGGTGGCTAGGGTTTGGAAGTGGAGGCTAACTACTTAGGGTTGGGCAGCGGCTAGGGTTAGGTTTTGGTGGTGGCTAGGGTTAGGGTTTGGTAGCGACTAGGGTTAGGGTTTGGTGGCGGCTAGGGTTAGGGTTAAGTGGTGGCTATTTTAAGGTTAGGAGATAATATATATTGGAGTGGTTTTGAGTTGTCTTTCATTCTCTCCTTTCATGGTTTTGAATGCATGTAGAATCTTCAAGCCTTATTAGTAGTTGCAAGTCATAGTTTTGTGATTATAGCATTTGAAACATATAACCTTTGTGATTTCTTGTTAGTTAATACAATTGTTCCATTTCATGAACCTTGAATGTTTCATTTCTTGCTTGTTTTCAAGTTGTTTCCAATAGGGTGGGGATGCACTGAAGTGAAAATCCTAATTTTTTGAAATTTCATACCTTGTAAATGGATTTCACAACATTTCCCTTTTACTCCTTTGTGTGCCATAAATCTACCACTTTTTTTTGAAATGAAACATTTTATATACAATCAAACAATAGGTTTAAAAAAACTAATAACAATACCAATACCAATATCCAATACTTTAGCTTACAAAACAAGGTAGTAACATTATATCAACAAGTGTAACAATTGCTATCTTTGTTGATTTGGTTGTTTAGGGCAAACCAATGACCACCTAATGTAGGTTTGAACTTTCAAATGCCTTAGCAACACCTTACAACATTACATCATTAATAGGTGCATGGAGTTAAAATGTATTGAAATTTGTCCCGATGTTTTAAAATTTCATACCTTGTAAAAAAATTTGCCAACATTTACTTCTAATTTTTTCACGTGCCACAGTTTTTTACTTCCCAAACTAAGGTGCAACACTATTAATATAATAAGAAAAGGTCAAAACAATGTAATTAAAACAAAAACATGTGCATAATATCCAATAGTTTAACTTACAAAATAAAATAGTAAAATTATGTCAATAAGAATAGTTTAATAATAGGTGACCCAACAAGTTATTAGTCCTAACAAGTTGTTAAACCTATCAGGTTATTTAACCTAATCTATGACTTCACCTAACTAGTTACAGAACTTGGTAAGTAGCATTATACTAGGTTAATAGAGAAGTTGACTGGTTGTTGGTCAACTAGTAGTCTATAGAACATGTTGATAGAACATGTAGTTAAACATGGTGATAATTTGAATTTGTTAAGATTGTTGGTTTTCTTACTAGCTAAATGACTATTTAAATAATCTATTGGATTGTTTAAGTTTTGAATTAATTAGTTTAAGACTAGGAGTACATACTTGTTAGAGGGACAGGAGACTTTTGATTAAACTTTAATTTTGTGTTTCTCTTTCACTTTGAAGAAACATGGAAGCATTTTTTTATCTTGCACAAAATAATAAAAATAACAATAAAAACAACGAAAGAATGATAATAACACATGTAGCCCATACATGAGCTACACCCACTAATCCTCCATTACACCCTTATGTAACAATTTGGAAATTGGTCATCTATTGGCTACATGCATGCTAGTCCCATTCACTTTGGGACAATGACATTGCACATGGACATAACAAGCTAGTTAACTAATGTACTTCACTTGTTCAAAGTTTTGGATATTTACCTTATAACATTCTAGTTGAAACAATATGTTTAGTTTTTTTCTATTTGAATGTCATTACATTGGGTTGCCACAATTTGTTGAAATTGATCCTAACTAGCCATGATCTACAATAACTAACCTTTACCAATCACAATTTGTTGAAATTGACCTTAAAAAAATTCTATGAATGTTATCTTGAGCCATAATTGATTTTTAATCATGGGCAAATTACTTACATGGATATGAGTTCTTGTCCATTTTTTCTCAATTCTCCACTTGATATATTTTCACCCTTGCACCTCCTAGTTTTATCCATTTCTTCTTTTCTTTGCAAACACCATTGGATTCTTTATACACCATTTTAACATTTAAACACACAACAAAAAGCAACCTAACCAAGCCATCTTATCCATTTCCACCAAACATTTCATACATGTGAAAAATTTATTAAGATCAAAATATGTTAGGACTTCATTTCCTTTTGCCCCTAAAACCCTAAAATGGTTTGCATCCATCATTTTTCATCACAAGTGTATGTTGAAAAATCTTTGTCCAACAAAATGGGTGGGAAAGTTCAATTTCAAAATTTAAATGAATATGGCACAAAATATTTTCATCCATTCCATCCCTAATAATTTGCTAAAAGCCCAATCGTGAGCAAACCCATTCATTCATATGTAAAACGTCATGTTTGCAAAGTTTTTGTGAATGGAACCTTGTTAATGGTCAATTGGTTGCTGGTTTCTTGGTTTTTGTGGATGTTGGTTGTTAATGGGGTTCTTAATATCCTGGAGGAACTTATAAGTTCTTGAATTATAAACATTAAACTATTCTTGCAATGTTATTATTGCTTTTGTGTTGTTTTATTTCATGTGTTATTTTTGTTGTTTATTTTATTGTTTTGCAACACAAAAATTGTAACACCAAACCAGCACTTGGCCAACCATTACTATGCTTGCTAATGTAATTTTATTACTTTATTTTGTAAGCTAAACTATTGGATATTAAGCACACATTGTTTTTGTTGTTATTACATTGTTTTGACCTTTTTTAAATTTTATTAATAGTGTTGTACTTCAATATGAAGTAATAGATTTGTGGCATGTGAATAAATCAAAAGTAAATGTTTGCAAGTTTCACTATTAGAAAATGTGCACAAACAAACCACTACATCCAACCACCCAATTCAACTTTGGGTGGTCTTTACATGACATAAACCACTCATGATTTTATTGAGTGGTCAAATCCCACTAGAAACTCACAAAAGTGGTCATACAATGGGAGGTAATGATGGTTTAGGAATTTTTTGCCCGAAATGCTTTTAAGCATGGTTGAAAAATTTCCATTCCACTTTTCAAACCACTTGGGTGGTTTTTCCTAGTGGTCATCATAGGCATTGTGCACAAGGTTAACCACCTTACAAGGTAGGAAGATAGCCACCATGTACGTTAAATGCCACATGTTTAACTTTAATTTGACTTAACCACTAGGTAACATATAAATGAATACTAGGTAAATATAAGTAGAAGTATATTGAGGCTAAATTAAGTATACTTAGGTCATGCTTTGTTAACTTAACATTTTTCCTTTGGATAATCCAAATTGTTGTGCATTAGTTCACAAAGTTGTTTAAGTTGGGCAACTCTTCTTGTTCGAGACTTTGAGGGTTTTAAGTTTTAGGAACCTCATATTGGAAAACAACTTGAAAACAAGCAAGAAATGAAACATTCAAAGTTCATGAAATGGAACAATCGTATTAACTGACAAGAAATCACAATTTCAAATGCTACAATCACAAAATTATGGCTTGTAACTACTAACAAGGCTTGAAGGTTCTACATGCACTCAAAACCATGAAAGGAGAGAATGAAAGACAACTCAAAACCGCTCCATTATATACTATCTCTTAACCCTAACCGCCACTTTAACCTAGCTGCCACCAACCCCTAACCCTAGCTGCCGCCAAACCTTAACCCTAGCTGTCGCCAAACCTTAACCCTAGCCCCTGCCAAACCCTAAATAGTCTCCACTTCTAAACCCTAACTTAACTACTACAAGGATGTGAATACTATTCATCCTTTTGATGAATATTTAACACATTCATCAACATTGGGAATTAGAAACGAATAGTATTTCTAACACTCCCACTCTATAAGGTTTCTAATCCAAACATGTTTATCAATTTATGATGTTGTTCTTTTGATAATGCCTTAATAAGGACATCCGCCACCATGTGTTCCGTTGGACAATATTCAAATCGAACTTCTCCATTTTCAACTCGTTCTCGAACAAAATGATGTTGTACATCAATGTGTTTTGTTCATGCATGGTGAGTGGGATTCTTGGTCAATGATATCGCACCTTGATTGTCGCATCAAATCACCATCATTTTCTTTTCCTCCATGTATCCTAAATCCATCATCAATTTTGTTATCCATATGGCTTCTTTTGTGGCTTGCGTGTTCACCATGTATTCCGCCTCCATGGTGGACAATGCTATTGTAGGTTGTCGTTTGCTACTCCAAGAAATGGCTCCACCTCCGATCATGAAAACAAACCCTGTGGTAGACCTCCTATCTTCAAGATCACCACCCTAATCTGCGTCACAATATCCAAGAACTTCCTTGGATGGTGTTACACTGAATTGTAATTTCATTTGCAACATACCTTGCAAATATCGAAAGATTCGTTTGACGGCCATCCAATGCTCCATGCTAGGGTTCGCCATGTGTTGACTCAACACACTTATTGGATGTCATTGTTGCATTGCACCGGAATCGACAATCCAATCATACGTGGTATGATCATTGGCATTCAATGCCGTAACAAACATTTGCTCATGATCTTCACAACCTTGATTAGCTTTTTCTTTTTCATCACTTTTCTTCTTCAAACAAGTTTTCGCAAAATGTCCGGGTTTCTTACAATAGAAACAAAGCTTCTCGTTTGACTTATGAGTTTTGTTGATTAATGCAATAATTTCGGAACTCTCACATTCTTTTCTTTTGGACACTTCGTAAAGCAACCTTGCTACAATGAATTGAAGGTCTACATCTTTGGTGGACATGAACTCTAAGCTTGTGATTAAGTTATCAAAGGATGGAGGAAGGCTCATGAGGAGTACCATGTAAACATTTTCATTCGTAATGTTCACTTCGATGGAACGTAGTTGGTCCACAAGGGCTTTCACCGTGTTGATGTGCACAAGCATGTCATCTCCTTCTTGCATTTTGATGGTGAAGAATCTCCTTCGAAAGAACAAC
>Ga0209611_10008544_pt1 | contig 15943 bp, 10 predicted proteins | sample S1TSphgellanicum_3_FD_187693 | JGI IMG/M metagenome (GOLD analysis project Ga0209611, IMG submission 187693) | Host-associated microbial communities from peat moss isolated from Minnesota, USA - S1T2_Fc - Sphagnum magellanicum MG (SPAdes) (version 2) | ecosystem: Host-associated > Plants > Peat...
AGCCATATATTATAATTGTTTAGGATTGCCAAAAATAATTCAAGGTGAAATAATTTATAATAAACAAAAATAATTTAAGGTGAAATAACTTCAATAATCAAAAGTAACTTATAATAGCTACAAGTAGTCTAAATTGAAATAATTCACAATAGCCAAAAATAACATAGGATAGAAAAAAAAACTTACAATAGCTGAAAATAGCCGAAGGTGAAATAAGTTACAATAGCCAAAAGTAATTTATAATAATTGCAAATAGTTTAAATTGAAATAATCTACAATAGCGAAAAATAACATAGAATAACCAAAAAAACTTATAATAGCTAAAAATAACCTAAATTGAAATAAGTTAAAATAATAAAAAATAACTTAAAATAACCAAAAGTAGCCTAGGGTGAAATAGTAAAAAATAACCAAAAGTAATTTAGAATAGCCATAAATAATGTAGGGTGAAATAATTTAAATTAATGAAAAATAGTCATATAATAATTGAAAATAACTTAACATAGGTAGTATTATTATATTAACAAAAAAATCCATTTATTAAACTTTTTTTTTTCAAAAAAATGGTCATTAAAATGTTATTGAATGATGATATTCAACTTTTTTTTTTGTTCAAATGATTTTAAACTTTCAAAAAGAAATAAATGTAATTATGTACATTATTGAATTTAAAAATAAATTAAACTCAAATCATTTCATTTGAACAAAATTTCAATAAGATATGAATTTTCAAAGTTTATGTTTTTGTAATGTTTAAAATGAAGTATTTCATAAATAAAATGTAATGTGACATAGTAGCATAATAAGTGTGGTGGCTTGATGGTAAGGGTGTTCGCCCCCATTTCAAAGATCAAGGGATCAAACCTCATGGGTGGTGTTGTGTGTGGTCAACAATGGAATTTTGACCGAATATTTTCTTATCGAATTCTTAGTCTAGGTGTTTAGGTTGATTACATGGCCTACCTACCTAGGTTAGGTTTTTAACTTAGCATAGGTAGTGACACGGGTCAATAAATATAGGGCTTTAAAAATCATGAAATTATCAATAATATTTTATATTAAATAATTAAAAATTAATTAATTTCCATACTGGTTAGTTAATTAACTAACAAGTGAATGGTTTGGTAAATTTGTATTTCACTTGAAAATAACCTTGTTTCACTAGGTATTAGTGAAACAAATCATTGTCTATAGCAACTGGTCCCTATTCACTAGGGGGTTAAACAATTTCATTAGGTGAAAATGTCCAAATTCATTCAAAAATCTAGTGAAACCCAGAATGAACTAAGATGCATTTCCTAGTAGTGCATGTTTTGACTTTCACAATTGGCACCCCTTGAGAAAAATCTGGTGATGGCTGGCAACCATGTTTCGATAGGTTTTAATTATTATGTTTCTATGGTATAATATGTTTCATCTTTCAATGCATTTACCATAAAGAGTCTTTAAATTTAAATCATGATCTGAAAAGTGAGGAATCAAAACCAACAGATGTTTCAGATAAAACTTTGCAATCAGGGAATTTGGCTACCAATTTAGAGGAGTTACATACCCCAAAATCAACTCCCAAAAAACTAGAAGGAGATGGTGGGGACATGAAGAAGAAATTAGAGTTTAACATGGTGTTATATGAGAACAAGGCCTAGCAAGAAGCTAATATAGTGTTTTGGGAACTTTCGAAACAAAAACCAATGTTTGTTGGGATCATAGAAATATCGAACATTTGGCATCTACTGTAATGCAATCTTTTTGATTGGGACTGGACAACACAAAATAAAGAAGAATTTGCAAAGAGTTTGGGTACTTTTGTTCGTAATCCAAACTTCAACATTGTTTCCTATTGCACATTCGAAAAGTTCCTGCAAGGAAACAAATGGTATTCAATTACTCTTACCATATTGATCCATTGTAATACATCTTATTTTTAACATATGCATTCGTAGTCACATCAATCACTTATTTCAACCTTCATTCCATATCTATGTTTCGGATACATATGCCTATTTGAAATTTTCCATAATTGTTGTTTCAACATCACTTAAGGTTAAAGATTCATGTCTAGTATATTCATTCAAGTTATGTTTCAGAATCACGTTCTTCCTACATTTCTTTTATTCTTTTCCATTTGTTAAGTTTTTAATAGGTGTCATTGTAAATATTCCCCGAAACATAGCCACTCCATGTATTTTAAAACATGGTAGTAGCATGTTTCTATCACCCCACAAACTTCATTGCATGCTTCTATCACCCCACTAATACCCCGAAACATGCCTATAGCATGTTTCAATGGAGTTGGTTAAGTAACATAGAATGTTGATTTAAGTAACATGTTACTCGTTATTTTTATTCATTTTTTGTATGTTTCTTATGTAGACTATGTGTATGTTAACACACTTTGCATTATTGGGTTGAATGCACACTAAAAATGGAGATGAGATTACTGTTACAATCTCCCAAACAATGGACCTCCTAGAAACTGGCAATATAATCATTGGCCAATTCTTTACATGAGTTTCTGGAATATCAAAAACGCCTACAACGATTCAATGAGGCAAAGAATAAACACATGGATTTATTAAAACAACAAAGGCTTGGTTTTGTTATTATGTGCCTCAAGGAATTTGATATGGCCAATGTAAAAATAATTGATGTTATAAAATGGGATTGGAATCCTTTATGGCATATGGTCAGTAATGACAAATGCTTACCTACAACAAAGAGGCTTGAACTCCCTTAGTCGCATTCTTTGAAGGAGGTTGAAATAATTGTAAGTAACCTTCTGCGGAAGAAAACACCTCTCAAGAGTGTTCTTTGCAAAGATTGATTAATAAAGGTTTTTTTTGGCACTCATTGGATAATGATGTTAGTTGTGCCTACCCACTCCAAGGCACAAATAACGCATTTGTTAAAAATATGAAAATGGGGGAATATCATTTGACTTGGCAGAAAGCCATCAATATTTTAAAGCCCAATGGTCATCTTCCGTTTAAGGGACAAGAAATTTGAGAGGGTATTCATAATGAAAATGTGTACCAAAAGTTCATGTCACCATTTGATAATATGTCCAAGATGTCATTATTTTTCTCTATTGTAAAGATTAGGGTAGTAATAGATATGGTGTGTGAGGATATTGCATTGTTCCAAGAAATTTGGGAGCAAACTAATGAGGAACTAGGGGAAGCTTCACTTCTAGACATAGGGAGATATCTTCGACATTATGATGACATAGACATGGGATGGATAAACATGCGTTGGGGTGTGCCACAAGTTCCAAATGTTTCAACTAGTCTCCCTTACGAAGTTCACTTGCCTTGGACAAGGTGGTAGAACAAATACATGTTTCCTTGTCCTAGCTTAGTTCACAATTAAGGGTGGTCCAACAATGTTGTGCTTAGAAGCACCATTCGACTTTGCGGCACTACCTAGGGCATCTAGGTCCGTGAAATAAATGAATCAAAGAGTTTGGACAAGGAATAGGTGAAAAATCAAGAGGCTCACATCACAGAAACATCTGAAATCGAATGTCGCCCAGAAAATGTGAAAACAAATGTGGATATGGTAGATGGGGATACCTGGAAGGAGGTTTCACCTACGAACCCTCATGTTTTGGAAGTCACACCTCAAGTTTTAGAAATCTTTAACAATTTTTCAGAAGTTCAATCCTTGGAACCTAAAGTCTCAAAAATTCAAACTTCAAAAGCTTAAGTTTTGAAATTTCAAGTTTTAGAACTTCAAGTTTCAGACATCGAAACTTCAAAGGTCCAAGTTTCAAAGGTTCATGCTTTGAATATCAAACTTCCAAAGGTTCATGTTTCGAATATCCACATCTCAAATATCCAAGTTCACATTTCAGTTCTCCAAGAAACAACTACCATTCATGTTTCAAAGGACTTAATTACGAATGTGAATGAAACCATCAAAGCTCCCCTAGATCTCAACATTAACAAGGATAAACTTAAACAATCTAATGTGTTAGTTCCTACTGGTTTTGAGTTTGACTTGAACACAACTTCAACTCATGTTTCGAGCGGAGATGAATTTGATCATGTTTCGAAGAACTATCTTCAAGATGCCGAAGGTCGGGTTGAGGTTGCAACTGTAGATGCATGGAATGATTTCCATGTTCAAATGTAAAATAGACTTTGCCTTAATCCAAGAAGTGGATGTCAAAACAAGTCAAATAGTTAATTCCTCTTCTCTGCCACTTAAGCAAGTTTCAATGATACATGATCTAGGTTATGTTTAAGCAAAGGAGCATGGTGATTATGTTTCAAAAATGAACATGGGAATCAAACAAGATTACACACCATTAGTGCCATCAAAGCCTCGTCAAGTTGGCGTTTCGCCTTCAAAGGAAATAATACATGGGTGTATACCGTGGTCAAACACATTAGTTGATGAGAACACAACCATTGATCCGATAGTGAATGCGATGACGCCAGTCGAAGCTATGTTGCAAATTCTTCAACAAGGACATAGTGAAGGTACCTCGAGCTTTGAAACACTTGATCAGACTATTAGGAACATTTCAAAGGATATAGATGCCACAATAAATAAATCTCAAACACAAAAGTGGAAAAAACTAGAGGCCACTATTAAAGCTGCAAGGAAAACAATTGTGAAGAAAATGACTCCAGTCATAGAAAGTTCTTCAAGTTCTGACTGTCAAGTTTCATTGCCACCTTAAGAAGGACTTTATATTGTGTTGGAGGCTACACCTAAAATTAACCAACGACTTGTTTGCTTCGTGAAAACCAAATGACAGGTTTTTAATTCAACTAAATATTTCTCCACTTTTATTTATTTATTTTTTTAAGTACATCTCCTAATAAGATTTTTGTGTTTTTTCAAGTTACTTGAGCTTTTCAAGACCACAAAATATCATCATTTTTGTACTTGAACATGGAAACGTAGAGATAAAAATAGATAAAAACATTAATATTTTATTTTAGAGACATGGAAATTTTAGATATTGTAAATGATTTGGATACATACCAAAACATGAAAGCAAATAAATATTGACCCAAATGCTAATTGATATACACCTATTTGTAGGGCTGAAGCATCTATTGAGGATGAACTTTGTGACTATGTGTTATTATTTGGGGGTGATATAAAGAAGGAGACTCATTTTTGGCAAGAGGACAATGATTTCAAAGCACTATTATATCAACAATGGGAGTTGCGAAGCAGAATGCTAGACTTTTATTTATAGTTTATGTTACAATTGGAAAAACATGTTCGAAAACATTACTATATTGTACACAACTAAACTGTGTTAGTATTGGATCTTATGCACATAAAAGAAGGCAATATAAGAGAAAAGATTGCCCAGTGGGGTGTTAGAAACCTCTACAATACGAACGGGTTAGAAGACACTTTGATGCTTCTATACAATGAGCAAAACCATTGGTCTCTTTTCATTTTAAAACGCCATTGCACATTACACTTTGATTCTATTCCTAGATATCACAGCACCTAAAAGGCGAATCAATTTGTGAAGTGTGTAACGCTTTGGTGGTCTTACATAAAAGGCATACTGCACAATTTTAACGAATGGGCAGTTATTAGCATCAGGCTAATTGTACATGTCCCATTGTCCCCACAAAATGGAACATGGGAATGTGGATACCTAGTTGTAGAATATTTTAGTTAATACATGGACAAGCGTGGCAATAAGGAACATTGTCCTAGTGTGGAAGTGAGTCCCAAAACTTGCTACCATCATATTTTCATAACCATATCAAAGTTGTTTTGACATTGTATTCTACTTTCGCATGGTTTAGCCTTTGGGACCAAAACATAATCTGTTTCTTTGGATTTCTATGTTTCAATGGGGTTTGTGGCTTCTGTATTTATTGATTTTTATTAAATTACATGTTTCTATCATGTTCCAATATAAAGTTTATTTTTCTTTATCAAGGCCATGTTTCAAAAGTATGGCCATGTTTCATGTCGTAAGATATAGTTTTATATCAAGGCCATGTTTTAGTATCAAGTGCTTGTTTTTGTATTGAATCAAAATTTCAAGTCAAGGGGATGTTTTAGTTGATCATTTCTTGTGTATATTAAGGTTTATTCTTTGTTTCTAGGGCTATATTTTTTGTGTCTCTATGTTTCATGAATTCCATCCATTTAAAATACATTCATCCAAAAATTAAATCATATTTTTGCAGGTTTCTACCCGCTCGCCAAAACTTGACATGTTTTTGTGGGTGGTAGGTTTTGAGGTTCTTGTTTGGAGGCTCATGTTTTGTGGCGCATGATTTTCGACCAATAGAAATGAGTGTCGAGCCACCACTGAAACACAACATGTTTTTGTGTCGGTTTGTTCTGGGGCCCTTGTTGCTCATGTGTGGAAACCCGCGCCAAGTTGCCTTGGAGCAAGCAACACATTTACAAATTGTCACTAAAATAACATCGAGGAAACAACACACACATAAAAATCAATCACAAACACATAGCTTGCCATGTCATTTTCAAAATGGTTTCATAATGAAACACACAAGTGTTTTCATCTCCACTTGACAAAGACAAGTTCTCTTTTGTTTCTCCCTCCTTCTTGTCCACTACAAACAAATGTGATACAACCACCTTAAACCAAATCATGTTCACACTAAACCAAAATTGTTCAAGTGATAATTTTCCTTCTTACACCAATTTGGGCTACACCAACCTTTTACCCTCCCTCAAAACATTTACTTGCCCATGAGTAAAGTTATTTAATTATATATCAATTGGGTAAAATATATAAATAATATTAATTTTTTATTTACCAATTGATAGGGTAATGAAAAGGTAAAAAAAATATAATATTAATGAAACAAGGTATATAGTTACCATGTGGTTTACCTATGGGTATATATAGGTAAAACATTTACTTACCCAACACTAATATATACATTATTATTATTTTAGTTAAATAATGAAAAATAAATTTTGAAATAATTCAAACTAAAAAACCCCAAATCCAATTATCACTTGTCACACCTCGGTCAACAAAGTCTAGAATTATATTAGAACTATGTTTTTGACCATTCATTCATATCATCACTACATCATTCCCCATTGTGATTCACATTACAAGTGAAATTGGCAAAACCAAAAATGAAATTAATAAACAACCACATGCATATCCCACTTTGAAAATATCCTTACCTAAAATAAACATGAAAAAAACACCAAAAATAGTTATGTGTCAATAAACAAACTTATAGATGATCTGTGAAAGGGCACTGGTGACAAATGGATGTAATTTTCCCACTTTGAAAATATACTTTACCTACAGTAAACATGGATAAAACATAAAAAATAGTTATGTGTTAATAAAAAAATTATAGATGATCTCTGGAAGGGCATTAGTCATAAATGTATGTAATTTTCTTTTATTATTTAATATTTGACAAGTGAATATTTCCATTTTAAATTTTAAATTAATTATGTGAAGTTATAGGTTAATATAATTTGGTTAATAGTTAGGTTATATATTATAGCTTGATGTTAAATTTTAACAAGTAATAAATGGAGGTAGTACAAAAGTGATGTTGCATTTATTTTACATTCTTGCCCAATGTTCGATTAAAATGTGTTTGATGAGCCCATACACATATTGTTGTTATCAAAACACATTTGGGCCTATGAATTATGCACATTTTGGACACGTAATGGACATTAAAATTATACATCCAAAATGTGCATAATTCATGGGGCATCATCCACATTTTTTTCGACATATATAAATCCAATTGGTTAAGGTCAAACAATGAAAAAGGAAATGTAGTAGTACTTTTGTACTATCTACATTAAAACATGTTATTGATTTAACATTAGGGTTATATATATAACTCCTATTTACAATAAGTTTTGTTTACCTTGACTCCCAATTATATATGCCCCCAATTATGCATAAGTCCTATATGTGCAAAATGGGTACATACATAGGTTACAAATATGGTATGCAAATGGGAATAGGTTCTTTTTTTTAATGATAAATCAATTTAAAGAAAATAACTTTAAAATTATGTGATATGTTTTACATATATTTGGTGGGTATATTTGGGCAAAGTATATATTCACACAAACCGATCATGACTTCTAGTACATCCGTAGGCATGACATATGTGCCATGCCATGATTCCCTACATGCATTTATGATCATGTAGCTTCTTGTATTATCCCATATATATTGACATCCATGTGCAATATTGGCTAAAATTTATATGCAAATAAAACCTTTTTTAGAATTAAAAAAATTTAACCACCTATAATATCCTACAATTTTAAAAATAGTTTAGAAATGCAAAAAAATCCTAACCATGGCTACCCCAAAACTTTGACAAATCCAACCATTGGAAGGCTAACCTAGAAGATTGAATTGAACAATGTAAAGGTGACTAAGTTGAAGTTCTATGATGGCGTGAGTTGCATTGTTAAAACAATGTCATGAAAACAATAAAAAATATGGTTTAAATTTCAACCATGCCAAAAAAAACAAGGTTTGTAAGTAATAATGCTTGCAACACTCCAAATATTGATAATGTTGTGTTGAAAATGAATTTTTTAAAAATTATTTAGAAATCAACATTGGGGATGTGTTGAAAATAAAAAACTTTTGTGTGAACATCTTTGCGACCAAATCCAAATAGTTGTCAATCAATTCCCAAGTTTCTTGGGTAGGAAATTTGCACTCCAATTCATCAATGATACCAAAAGTAGCTCAAGTGCATTGCTATTTCATAACTTCAATGCAACCATCCATTCAATCCTGAAAACAACACAAGAATTCTCAGTCAATTTGTTTTCCTTATGTAACATGTAAGAATGCCTATAAAACTTGAATGCAACATATTACACACCTAAATTGGGTTTAGTAATCCAACCAATATTTAGTGCATCAAACATGTTAGTCACAAGGTTAAGGAAAGTTTCAAACGTATAATCCTCATTTTCATGTTTTGTCATTAGATTTAAATACATCATGTAGAGATCCCCTTTAGTTATTTTGATTACATCAATGAAATTACAAATGAAAATGTCATGGGATTAAACAAATTAAAAAATAAATTACACATAGTATTCAAACATGGGCAAGGTACACGTGAGAATAAAAAATGTTTTGATGTCACACAAATCTCCACATTTGATTTAACATTGGCATCAGCTACATGTTCATCAAACATATGCACCACAACAAGGTTTTTATACTCATATAAGATTCATTTTATAGGAAATAACATAGAAATCCATTGTGTTTTGACATTGTGAAGGACTTTAAAAGCCTTTTGCTCCAAAAATTTAACCAATTGATTTATTTCCAAAGAGCACTTAAGAATTTGCACATAGAAATTGTAAATTGATTGGAGCAACAATTCAATTTTCAACACCAACAATAATTGAGACAAAGTCTAAACTACCAAATTAGTTCTACGTGCACCACATGCACACCAAACATGAATAATGCATTTTTTCAACTACACTATATTATTAGTCTTATTGCTTTGAAAAGTGGTCAATCAATTTGCACCGAAACAAACCAATTTTGTAGTTAAATCTGATTTGGAAAGACCACCATCAACAAACAAGGCATCAACAATTACATGTGTCAAGTTGTTGGCATTTGAATCTTGTAGAACTTGTTGCAATGTTACAACGGGGAGTTGTTCCAACTTTTCACAATTCATATATGCAACAAATGGCTCAATTATTGATGGTTGTAACTTCATCACATGAAGTTGATTTGAAACAAGCTTTTTGCACAACTAGCTCCATGGAAGTGAAAATAAAAACATGCATTGATTCAACCATGCTCCAACTTATGTTGTCAATGTTTATGAAAGATGTTTGAGAGTTTCAAAAAGATAAACAATTCACTTGTACCCTCAAAAATTGTCATAGGCCACCCTTCCTTCAACAAATGGAAAATTGTGGCAAATTGCGTGAATTTTTGCTTCTACTCAACATGAACCCATTTGCAACTTACTAGGCCAAATAAACATGCCCATGAAAATTCGCATAGTCCTTTTCATTCCTTGCATGTTGATTGTTCAAGCTAAAATAATACTCACTAGTCTTCACCCTTGGGAGTGCATTGGTTGCCATCTAGCAACTTGCATGCCATTGCAACCCATCAAGTTTTTTTTAATTTTAATATTGCAATATAAACTTTGCATTGTACCTACGACATCTTATTATTAGGACCAAAGACAAGTTTGGCCCAAGGAAGTGTCATGGCTTAGATGTCCTTGAAAAAACAATTGAACTCCCACTATTTTTTCCAAACTTTCTACAACAAAACAATTGCAACATGACCAAGGCTCAAATTTAAATCCTCTTTGGTAGTGCCAAAGTTTTATGCTTTGTTGGTCCCCCCAAACATAAAACATTTACCCTTACATAAGGTGTTAGAAGTCTACATTGAACTTGCACCTATAATGATGCTCACATCTTTATTTTAACTTGAAAGACATTTTTTTCTATCTTCAAATATCTTCCCTAGACAAGGGGAGGATTATCCTGCCTACTCCTTAAAAGTGGGAGGAGTCCTACACCTATACATAGCCATAAGATACCTTCACACCTATGCCTTTACTAGTTTGTAGGTTCATGATAACTTTTGCCTCATGCTTTACAATGGATAAAGCACCTATAGATGGGGAACATTCCCAAAATGTGGAGTTGAACTTGTGCTTTACAATGGGTAAACTCCCCATGGGTGGGAAAATTTCCCAATATGCTATCACCTCCTCCTAGTTTCCCTTATGTTAAGAATGATTCATCTCATCAAAATTTTATGTGGTGAATTTTTATTGCATGGTGATTTTTTGGAGGAAATCTGTTAAACATGTTTTAAACTTATGAGATGTGGTTTTCAAGCAAATGTTGGCCACTTTTTAAAATTAAAAATTGGAAAAAATAGCATTGAGTTGTCTTTTTTCAATAACATTTTTAGAATTGCTAACATGTGACTTGCTGTAATGAGCAAAAATATTTATGGGTATAAGGAACTGGTCTGAATGGAATTTTGAAAAAAATTAATGGTTATTTCATGTGCAAGTAACAAAAGAACTCAATGTGGACTATTCTTTGAAAATTTAAAAAACTCCCCAACACTGTACCATATCCAAAACTGAAGTATGTCCCATATTTTTAGGAGTTCAAAAGTCCAATTAAACATTGCAACACAAAATTTGCAATGTAGAAGACATGTAAAAAAGATCACAAGTAATTCTTACATTCTCATTTTTTGAATTTAAAGCATATTCTGCAAGATTTCGAGGCATCTAAAATTGCAGAAGTGGCAATGTGGCTGATTCAATCATTTTCATTCATACACCACTCCCCCATTCTCTCATTTTCTACCTACCTCTACCATTTATGTATGACTCTAGAAGGCAGAATGTGCATGTTTTCCCTAGTATGTTGAAGACTCATCAAACACACTTAAATAATCCACTTTTATTTGAACAAATTCCACCAATTACATAATACGGAGGTCTTTTTTGCACTTGAAACTTCATTTCCAACAATACAGTGTACCCATAACAAATTTTGACAACAAATTCTGCCACTTTTCAAGCAATTTTTAGCCACTACTAAAAAAGTGCTAATTATGAGACAAATTTTGTATGTAAAAAAAAAAAAACTAAACTGCATTATCTGTCACAGAATCTGTCAAAAAAGAAAACCTTTTATGCTGATGAAGGCACCCCTGGGCACATTCTACCCCTAATGCATAGCCTCTTGTAAAGCACCCGTAGAAAATTTCTAATGTATTTAGAGGTCATTGTATCCAACGGAATTCCTCCTTAGTTCTTTGAAAAGTGAAATGCCTGGTTTGGTTAGAATTCTTTACTATACCTAGCTGATACCCACCGGTTATCATGGGAATAGAATTTTAAATATAATTGTCTGCCCATGCTTTAAGCTATGTTGGTTAATGGCTGGGGAGTACAGTGTTCTCTATATAATGGCGTATTTGAGGTTGAGTTGAGGGGTGACTGCTTTTGGAACATTCCACTCCTCATCCACCTCAAGGCATTCATTTTGGGAATGGCCCACTCTTTGGAATTTACCCTACACTTAAAAGCTTACAAAAGAATAGAGCCTAGACTGCACCCTATCATAGGGTGCTTTCTTGGTCTTGGTAGAACCCGCACTTACGTTTGTATCATGGTAAAATGCCCCCATTTTTTGGGTTGCTTCTAAACATTCAACTAATATGTATTCTTTGGTCTCCAAGTGTCAACTTAGGTTATCCACTAAAAGGCCCCATTCCAACAGGGTTGGTTTTTTGCAACACGTTTTCTGAGTGATTACATGAATGACAAATAAGTTAGATTTTAGTTTCGCAAAATTTCCAATTTTTTTTTCATTTGTGGAAATCTTTGGTCCTATGTGGTTATATTACAAGTATATACGTTTTTAATATTGAGAAGAACTTCAATGATTTTTCCTAGCCAAATACCCAAAAACACCAATGGGAAAAGAATTTTTTTTCAAGCCATTGCAACCAAAAGCTTCAAAATTGCACTCTCAACTTCTATGTTGTGTTAACACAATTATGTGCTCGTTTTTAATTCCTTTAGATTTGTTCTTAAAGTGTTAAATTTCAGAAATTCAAGGTTAGCGGTTGTGAACCCTATTTTAATTAATGAACTTTGAAAAGTATTTCCCACTTATTTCTTCACAATATATTGAAATTAACATTGAAAGACATCAAGCCTCAAAATAAAATTTTTAAATATTGGAAATTTTGATAGTTTGAAAAGAAATCCGAATGTAATCCATAATTTTGCAAACAATTTGTTGATTTTCGAAAGATAAGAACTATTTTCCAATGGCAAAAGTTCAAATTCCAAGCTTTATGTCAGAGGGTTGTTTTTTCTAACCACCACTTGTGAGACCTCTAAAATTTGAACATAATGGCACTAATGATCTCTTGCAACACACAAGCTCACCGTTTTGTCAATAATTCAAAATAATTATTATTACTAATTGTGAGCTATACAAGCAATGCCAAACATTGCTTTAAAAACTAGGCCCTTTGTACTAGTGGTAATTCTTCTTTATATTGCGCACTTGGCAAAATAAATGTGCACATTGATCGTCTAAAAAGTTCCTATTCAACAAGGTCAGAAATAAGATAATTTAGAAATGGATGTCTAATATATAATGTCTCCTTCATTGTTCATCAACATGCTCATGTTCACTACTGAAAGAAAAATTGCACTTATCATTACCAATCTTCATTTAAAGTAAAGATTCAGGCAATGAAGTAATCCATAAAATAATCTTTAGGTTCAGTTTCACTTTGATCTTGACTGTCCCATTCCTCCTTCATGTTTGAGCTATCCATAACAATGTAACAAGATTAGGACTAGTCCTCAAATTTGATTACCATTGTCACTTTCTACCACATTATGATCTACCTTCATAGCCATAGACTAGAGCTACATGATATGGCCTATCTAATAAGGGGTTAATTAAGTTAAACTTACCTACCTTCTCACCTATGGGTTACCTTCCTACCCACCCATGGACTCTTTAGGGGTTACCTAGGTTGTTATTTAAAGACTATCATGGGGGTTATTTAAGGGTTACCTAAGGGGCTATTTAAGAAAGTCCTAAGGAACTTTCAAATCATCAAATGTCACCAAATCTTGTCGTAGAACCTAAATGCACCACCTTTGAAGCATTCACCACAACTTAAACAATCTAGCTCCTCCAAGAATGAGAGAACTAAAACATAGTCTTGAATTGAATCTCTTGACCACATAATAATAAATTCGTTTTTCTTACATAATCCTTTGAACTTTTCTACTAACTCTAGCATGGTTAATTGTATTTTTATACATATATTCCTTTGAATAATGTAAATGAGATATGCACAAAAAGTTGATGCAAATGCAACAAGTTATTATCATATCATTGGTTTTCACATGTTTTATCTTGTGCCAATGGATGTTGAACCTTAATAGCTTGTCCCAACTCCACATGGGATAATGAATAATTTTTTTAGCTTGCCCACAATATATTATGTTTTGTAGGATATAATACATGTGTTTACATTGCACCCATGCCCCATGCCCACCCAAAGAAGATGCTGACATTATAACAAAATATATGCACGAACAACCTAAGTAATTTCCAATTGTCACATCATAACATTTGTGTTCAAAGAGTATGTTGTAGATTCATCCATACCCTAGTGGTTGGACATCTACATGGAGAAAAATAGTCACTATGATAAATAATTTATGGACCTTCTAGTTGTTGGTGTGTTGTTGTGTTAATTTGAACATTGAATTTTGTCACCTTTTTGTCACAACAAGATGTAGGCCAATTGTTTACATATGTAGGCCTAATGAGATTTTGCATGCAAACTATAGGTATTTGGGTGACAATTTTTTGGGGTGATTACAAAATATTATTCATTCGTTGTTTTTGCAGTTGTTTGGGTGGAGAATATTATTTATCACAATTTTTAAATGATGGAGAATTTTTTTAATTTGGAAATGTATATAAGCTTAAAAAATAGACCATAGTTTCAAAAGATGGAATAAATGCAATTAGTTTTACACGGTATTTCATAGGTATTGTATGTGTAGTGAATTTTGTCCAACATGACACACTCGTATTTGCACCCTTTGAACTATTATGTTACATGCACCATTTTGGAAAACAAAATATGCCATTGATAGCTAACACATGTGTTAGCTGTCAATGGCAAATGATGCCAATAGAATCAACAACCACCCATTATGCTATTGGCAAAATAATTGAAACAAAAAATTGTCCATTTTTATAAATACCTTTATTTTTACCTTTCGCATTAGGTCACCCCTCTTTGTGTTCAAAATAACATTTTCTAATGCCTTATCAAGTTTTGAAATGAAAATTACCATGGGTAGCACCTTAATTGTGGGTTCAAATCAATTTGAGGGGAATTTATTTTTATTTATTTATTTCCTATTTGAATACCCTTGAAATATTATTGGGGGTACTTAAGATTTAAATTTGAGCAACCACTTGAACTATGGATTCCCCCCATGAGTCCCAAAGTTGTGAACAATGGGACACCCACTTTTAAATCTCTTGGTTGTTTTGCCAACCCCATTAAGGGTTTTGTTTTTTAGATGATGAATCACATAGGCTCGATCATGTTAATTTCTTGATCACCATTCTTGCATTTCAACCTAACATTGTTGACAACTTGCACATCCATGGGTCCCCAAGTGTTCCACAAAGTATGTATCCTATATTTTTTCAAGGTGGGATAGTGGTCGGTGAGATTATTTATGGGGATGGCTTTTGGCATATTAATCGGTGCCCTCTTAGTTTTGCAATGCAATGTTCTACATTGCAAAAAAATACAAGTGCCAAGTGCATGGGAAAGATCAATACACAGAAGACAACATTTGGGACCCCAATTCCAAGTTATTCTAGTTTTTCAGGGTTCTCGAGCACAATAAGCATAATTCTGTTCAAATGACTTGAACCATTGTGTGGGTGGGTTTGTGTAAAAGTATGTCGGTGCAAAGCCACAAATATCGAATGTATGTGTTCAACATGGTGTCATCTATAGAAGAAGTTGGGTTTTTGTTTCACTATAAACTAAAGAACAACCTTTGGAGTTTATTTATAGGTGAACCTTCCATCTCAAGTAATTGCTAAGTTCTTTCAACCTACACATAAAAATGTAGTTAGACATGCAAACGCAAATAGTTGGCCCACATATCATTGTGGCAAGAAGGTGAAAACAACTTTAGTGTTCAAATTAAAATAACAACACACCAACAACTAGGAGGTTAGAAAATTGTTCAATCCTATTACTATTATGCCCCATGTAGATGTCCAACCTCTTGGGTATGGACGAATCTACAACATTTTCTCCGTCCATAAATGTTTCAATGTGACAATTGGAAATTACCCATGTTGTTATTGT
>Ga0209611_10008546_pt1 | contig 15939 bp, 6 predicted proteins | sample S1TSphgellanicum_3_FD_187693 | JGI IMG/M metagenome (GOLD analysis project Ga0209611, IMG submission 187693) | Host-associated microbial communities from peat moss isolated from Minnesota, USA - S1T2_Fc - Sphagnum magellanicum MG (SPAdes) (version 2) | ecosystem: Host-associated > Plants > Peat...
TATGTCTGTGTGTGGAGGAGGAGGAGGAGGAGGAGGAGGAGGTGCCTTGTGGGTGGGTTGCTGCCAAGCAGCAGGGACAAGAAGAAGAGCAGGAGGATTGCAGTGGTTGAACCAACAATGTAGTAGACTGGACACGCCTTTGCTGCCACTTTCAGCATTGTCCTTTCAGCAGCAGCAGCTGCAAAGCAGATGGCGTCAAGGAACAAGAGCAGTGCAAGATATGAGAGGTGATGATGATGAGCTCCTGTAAATTTCGGTTGTCAAGGATTGACTTTACCTCACCTTCAGTGCACACTTTGCTTCCTTCTCTTACACGTCATGATTCCGTGATCCTTGACCCCTTGGAATTAGGGCACACGGGATTTGATTTGGATTGATTCTAGAGAGTGAGAGCTATCTTACATCATTCAAATGATGCATGGAAAAATGTCCTGCTGTTTGCCATGTTGATGCATCATCTTTGAGCATGAGAGCAAATGAACGAATGCTTTGTATCTTTGAGCAAAGCTTTTGTTTAGTACATGAGGGAGGGAAAAGTTCCTGAAAGTCCTTGCAAAATAGCTGACAAGAATTGGAACTCATGGAACTTCTGAGGATTACAGTGGGATGGGGGGAAATACAGGTGGGGCATGGGGGAGAAGCAAGCAGATGCAGCAAATGGGATTGATGAGGATGGTGTGTCACAGATGCCATGCAATGGCGACAGGAGGTAGCACCTGGGACATGGAAGAGTGGAGGAAGAAGCTACCAGAGAAGAAAGTGCCACTGTACTCACACAGTCTTCCCTGCATTGAGGCGTGGCTAAATAGCTTGGGTTTCTTCCAAAGCAGAGACGATCGAGCAGTCTGGCTCATTCAACGGCCTGACTGGCATGCACAACTCTCTCTTGACATCACAGAACTGTATATAAGGTGGGTGTTTATCTATCTCTCTCCATGCACCAGAAGTGCAAATTTTTCAACTCTTTGGGAACTATTTGTGTTGTGTTTTGCAGAATTTGACAAAGGTCATGGCAGTGAGAATATAAAACATGGTTTCCAATCACATGTTCCTGATGGTAGGGTTGTCAAAGGAGGGTGAAAGTCACCCAATGTCCTTAGTGTGCAGAGTGAAAGCATGAGAGATGCAGTAACCATGGGCAAGTTTCAGACATTGAACTATTTGGAAAGGAGTTTTGTGGATTTGTCTGTCAGCCAGATACTATTGTTGGGAGCAGATTTGCAACATGTATGTGACAAAAGTGGTTGCAAGGTCAAGAGTCAGCTGACCAGTAAGACTGTAATCAATTGATCCAGATTTCTATGCAAATGTTCCCATGCCAACTCGTGTGCACGAGGCCTCTCTCTCTCTCGGATGCTGTGAGGAACCTCTAATGCCTGAGCTGAGGACTGCACACACAAGTTCAACACAAATTCAAGTGTCTTTTTATCAGCCACTCAACAATTCACCTTGTCAGAATCTGATCTTTTAATTTTGTTGCTCCTCTTCTTGTCTTTGCACTGGTAATGCCATTAGAAGTGTAGTATTCTTTTTCCTGCTCCTTGTCCCCTGCACTGGTAAATGCCACTAGTGTGGTGGTTGAGATTATTGAGTTGCAGTTGTGTATACAGCAATGATCTGTAGTCTGTACCCAAAGGTGAATGGTTGAAAGTGGTCAATCCAGCTGCATGCCAATGTAATAATGCAGATTTAATGATCCTTAATGATTGCAGCTGGAGACTCTTCCTTCAACCCTAACCCTGGTCTAACTCTGATCACAACGTTACTCATTACTGCAACAGAGCGCCACAACTATCCCAGTACAAATCTGGAACATCATGAGAGGAAAAAGAACCCGTTGCATTGGATTTGTATACAATATGATTGGCTGCATTGAATCGTCTCCTCTAGATGCAATGTACATTTCTGTGTTTCTGGGTCCTTTCCATGTTATGCAGTGAAATTGGAGACAAGTGACAAAAAACTATTGTGGTCAACTGCAGGTACCTGAAGAGTGGACCAGGCAACCTGGACAGAGATATAGAGCGAAAATTCAGTTATGCACTGAGCAGAGAAGATGTTGAGAATGCAATCCTTGGTGGTCCCTGATTTCAATCAACCCCTGTGATCCAACCCACCTTGCCTACAGGTTGTGGTTTCTTTGACAGGGGTAGGCATCACACAGAGATTGGAACATGGGTTGAACCGGAAGTTTCATTTTGATTCTGGCTAGTTGTCTGTGTATTGATTCTTTGAATGATTGTAATACCCAAAAGAGGATTTTGTGGCTGCAAATGTAATGCATCCCAAGGTAGATATTGCCTTTGAACAAAACAGGCGTGGGGTTCACACATAAGTGATGGTGCACTGCAGAAATATGGTGTCTTAAATGACACCAGACATGGAAGGGTGGAATAGCACAACAGCCTAGTTATCTGGATGCTGTTGCTCCTGGTCCTGATGACTGTGAATTTTTCTTACTAGGGTGTGGTATGGCTACAAAACAGAGGAAGCACCGAAAATGCAATAAAGTAAATGGCTTGATGGCTGTTGATATGTTCAGCAGATTTGTGCGCTGGCTTGATGTCAAAGATACAGACCTGGTATGTCAGTAAAGCTCCAAGTACTACTGCGTGTTGCAATGGTAATAAGAATTGCATCGTATATTTCTTTTGGTATTAGGTAGGTTGTCAATTTGCACAGGTTGGTTGTTATGTAGCATTGGGTAGGTAGGAAGTATCGGAAATGGCAGTGGTGGCACACTCTTACCATTACCATTGACAGCAACAGTAAATTTCTGTTAGAACTCGATGGAGCCATTTAAGATAGTTTGAAAATCTTCAAAATTGGTAGGCGGGTATGGACAGAGATTTGGGTGGGTATCATATTTCAGAGAGACCAATTGGGTGTATAGTGCATATCTATTTATATCTAAAATCCTGAGGCATCTCCTTCTGAGCAACTGGTTCCTAATAGTAGGACAAAAAAATTTCAGATTTTAATATCAAGTTGGTATAAATACTTTGACTACTTCCATCAAAATTATGGATGAATGTTTAATTTTCTCATTAAGTTTTTATCAATGAAACTTTTTTTTCCCTTAGTTATAATTAACTAAAGCTTCACGAAACACAATTTAATTATACATGATATAACATTTGTTGAATAATGTAATGTGAATTCCATTATAAATGTATTTGATGGTTATGGTTTAAAAAGTCATTATCATGTTAATATTCACCCCATGGTTGTTGTTTTAAAAAAAATTAATTCCTATTTTTTTCGAGCAAATTGATCAAACCTTGTTGATGACAATGGGCTTTTTTTCCTTCTCCAAAGGTGCCTTAACTTTCTTCAAAAATCTAATTAGTATTGTTAACAATGATGAGTTTTGAATGTTTTAAGTATTTTTAAATTATCTATTGTTATTGATAACAATGAATTTTTTAAATAAACTAAAATTCAATTTCAAGCACCTTAATTAGCTTCTTTCAAACAACCTATTATCATAGATGACAATGGGGTTATTTTTAATAATTATTTATTTTAAAGGTGTGTTAACTTTTCACAAAATACATATATAATGTTGACAACAATGGAGGGGGGTGTAACACTCATCCCATGACAACATTTTTCTTAATTGTTTAACATTGTTGATGAAAATGATTTTTTAAACAAAAAAATTTAATTTATTTTAATCCCATCATCATACTTTCCCCTATAGTCACATTATCCATCATTATTAAATACATTCAAGTTTGAAATATTAATACTTGGACAACAAATGAAGATGGATATAATTATTTATTTATTTATATATTTTTCAATCATGGATGAATTTCATCCCATGATTTTTTTATTTAATCCAATTCATAAATGAAATTCACCCATGCAAAAATTACATTCATCCTTATGAAATCATTCATCTATGGACATATTGTTCCATGTAATTGGATTAAAATCGCATTAAGCTTTAAGCTATAGGCTCCAAGCTTTAAGTTCAAGCTTTACACTCATGCACAAACCATCCTCATACAATAAGCAAGGAAAAATATGGTAAGCACATTTCTCAAATTTTCAAAAAAGTATATTGATTATAACAAACCTTAGAAATGACATAAAAACACCTATAAATGGTCTATAGATCTTGTTATCACTATGGTTGCCATGCTTATGTTTGGTCTTCTAGCTACTCACAAAGGCAATTTGAAACACATGGTAGTGCATTTCTTCCTTTTGTAGCTAATTTCCAAAGGCCCAAAAAACTTTTATTTTTTTCTACTTTTTAGATCCAAAGCATCATTAAAAAAATGAGAAAAATACATTGTAGTTTCACACCCAAAATCCACACTCACCATTCCCAATAGCGAAGTACAATAAGAACTTTTCACCCCCAAAAACCTTCATTAACTTCTTCCTTAACTTTTTTTCTAGACGCACCTTCTCCCACCCACATCAGACAAGATTGATACAAACAAAGGAATTCTCTCAAGGATTTCCCCACTATTCCCAACTGCATTTCTGTTAATTCATGACTTCCATCCTAACCTTTCTTTAAGTTAACTAGAATGAAGTGGCAAGTTAGTGGCACTTCCCCCCTTCTAAAACTAGTTAAATCTAGTAGTTTCACTAGCTAGGTAACTAGGAAGTGATAAATGATTCCACCTACCACTAGTAAAAAAAATTTACCATGATACCATCTAGTTTAATTAGATGTAGTTTAACTTGCTCAATAACACCTTATATCATAGGGACTAGTGATTATAGTGATGGTATTTAATATTGGTCCTTAGTTTTAACCTTTTAAATGTTTTTATGACTTCACATAAATGCATGCTTAGAAAAATCCCTTCAATGTCTATCTATTGATTTTGAGGGAGTGTTAATTTGAATCCATAGCCCAGAGTGTCTTTTTTGTTTTTATTTTATTTTATTCCCATTTTTTGGGTGTATTTGGTTGCATTTTTTAGTAGGCCAAACCAATTTTAATGTTCTAGGATTATTTGTTCCATTTTTTTTGGCCTACCACTAAATTGGACAAGATGATGTAAAGAATCAAACCATGGGGCATATGAAGGCATTGGCACATTGCTAGTTAACACGGCCATAAGAAGAAAATTAAACCCTAAAACCCACATTGGTAATATATTAGGTGGTTCCCAAGGGGGGGTGTATTTGATAATTGCCCTTTATGCATAATAAATGAGTAACACCAAAATAAATAGATAGGTTAATTTGTGCTTGGGGGTATTAGTTTCACAAGGAAATTGATAACAAATGGGTATAAAATACTGATTATTTTTTATTATTGATACCATGTCGATCTCAATGTCCTTTTTTAAAAATTGAGACACTTTGTTGTCTTGTGATTTTGGAACATCACAACTTTAAGGAAACCTAATCCTTTTGAACAAATTACCCCACCATCTTACCACCCTTTTCAAAAGCTCTTTTAACACATCAAATTTCTTATTCAAACATCATTTTCCTTTTCAAATTGCCTTATGAATGGTTGAAAATAATTAAATGGTAATTGGAGTTGTCTTAATTGCTTCAAACCTTCATGACAATGGGTCTAAATTAGTGTCAACTCCATGTATATGGTTTTAGTTATGCATGTTAGGTAAGTGTAGTTGTATATATATGTGTGCATAAATGTAAAATTATGTAAGGTTATTTCATCCCATGTAAAGCATGATAAATGTCAATGTCAATCACAAAACCCCCAAAAAAACACATAAACTTCTACAATTTTACACACCATGTAAATTCATATAAAATAGTGTAAACAAAAAAATTAATAATGAACTCAACACACAATAACATATGCAATATTGCATTCCTATTTTTTTCCTTTCTCTCTTTGGGGTTCAAAACAACAAATATGGAAGTGGAGTTAGTTCGATAAAAAAATAAGGAAAATAAAAGTAAAAAGGGGTAAATGGTAGCATGAGGAAATAAGAGGCATCGAAGTAGGAAAGAAGAGATAATTAGGTATGGAGGAATGATATGTTACATAATTTTTTTCATTATGGTCTTGTGAGCTCCCCCATGTTGTCCTAAAGGTTGTTTGCTAGTGTAATTGGTTGTGTTATTATCATTTTATAATTTTTTGTGTTGTTGAAAGTTCCAACAATGACCTATTTTAGGCGAGTTTTTTTGTTCCTTTTTGCTTACCTTCTTTGTCCTATCATATTCCTCTTTTGTTTGTCCTTTTCTTTCAATTCCCTTCATTTTGATCTTGCAAAATAGGGTTTAAGGTTTAATGTGAGCTCCCCAATGTTCCTCCTCTTCACCTACAAATTTGAAGATTTAAATGGCAACATTTTGATCATCTTGCAACTCTTGGCATTGTTGCAAGCTTCATTGTCAACTTGTTTCAAATGAATGCCCCTTGTCATCTTGTTTTTGTTTTGGTGTTTCATTATTTTTTTATAAAAAAAATCACAATTGCAAATGAAAAGTATGAAATGAATTACCCTCATTTTTCAATAAACCATAATCTTTAACAAAAGTGGAGTTACCCTTACAAAAAAAAGTTTTTTTACACAATGTCATGTAAATTTATTTCAAAAATATATACATCCACATCATGCAAATGTAAATGTAAGTTGCAAAATGTACATAGTATGAAGTGTAAGTGCAAAAAATTTGGTAAATAAAAAAATTATTGATGCGCCCCCAAACTCCTTAAAAGACCCAAAAGTGGGTCCCAAAATGAAACAATGGAAAAAGAAAAAATTCCATGCACACTCCTTAGCTCATAGCACTTCTGGGATAAGAAGGTGTGCTGGAGCTTTGGGAGGGACTAGTGCAAACTCACAAGCAAGAGTTCAAAATGAAATCAACCTACATAACCAAGGAATGAAAGCGATTAGTGCAAGTTGAACACAAATGGTGCGATGAATTTAGTAAGGACAACCTCAATCACAAGTTTTACATGACCCACAACCTTTGGGATGAGGCACCACTCCCCTCCTTATAGTATATTATGCGACTATGTGCAAAGGCTACATCCAAATGGGAGTCCCAAAATTGGGACTTTTGTTTTGAAACTTTGGATGCTCATATTTTCTCCAAATTAAAAATGTTTGAACATGTGAGGGCAATATCTTATAAACTTCAAAAAGATCTTTTCAACGATGAATGTAATTCCCAAAGTGAGAATGTAGTTGGGAGTCATTGAATTCAATCTTTTGCATTCTCCCCCCCTTGTGAGAATGTGTTTCATTCATGAACACGCTTTCTTGGCCTCATGTGCCCTTACATTCCATAGTTAATCATGAACCCAATGTTAAGGTTGTGACAATTATTTACATGTATAACACTAGTTCAAATCTTTTAAATAATCCCAAAATCATATCATCGTGTCACCTTTTTTAGTATTTGTATTAGTTTGGACCTTTTTATTTCACCAAACACATGGACATAAAATGAATGATACTCATAGTTCTAGATAAATTGTGGTTTAAATTATTGTACATTAAAACATTTGACATTTAAAAATTTGTTAATATTGATGTGTATATATATATACATCATGGAGTTTATCTTTTTGTCTTGTTTGGTGCACCTTAATTGATTTGGACCCATGAGCTTCCATTAAAAAATAATAATAATAATTTTGATCAATATGTTTGCATTAAAACTTTTCCAATGATAAAAGGATCATTTGAATCAATGTGGGATTTAAAGTCACTTTAAAATTAATCAAGCTTTCAAAGTAGGGATACAATTTGAGAGTATTAACTTTCCACCCAATCATTGCACCACAAATATGATCTTAAAAATATGTGGTCCACCCTCAAACTCATTTGTATTCTCAATTAAAAACAAAAAATAGATACATGTTAAGATGAAGCCTCATCATCAATGTAACGTAGAACATTGATGTCATAAACAAGAAAATGAAATGATGAAGGAGGTGCAATTATAGAAGCCATATGTTGAATTAAAACCTCTGCATATGGAGGTTGAATTGGGTTGGAATAAGGATTACAAAGGAACTCCTTATGTGCAAAGAATGGAAAACTCTTGGAATATATGGAGGAAACATATTTGTACAATATATATTATTATATTAGTAAATCTACATAGTGAAAAAAAAAACATAAAGAAAAGGAAATTGACAAGATCACATCTTATTCATAATCCAACATCTTCTTAGGTCATTTCTTGACTAGGGAATTTGGTTCAAGACTATGGGCAACATGCTCCTCTTGAATGGGGTCATTGACCTCAACAAAAGGTTTGAACACCTCATTGAAAACTTACAAATTTGGTTCCATTGCAGAAATATGACTCCCAAAATATTGGCATGTTCAAACAATGTTACATGCAACACATTTGAAATTAGACTGTAGTTTCTCATGGACATGATTAAGATTGAAACAAAGGCTTTGAAGGTACATCACATGTAGACAATTTGAGGTCCCCAACTAGGTTGCCAAAGGTTTGCAAGATATTGCAAGACCTAAACAATAAAATTTAGGTTTCACAACTAAATCTTCACTTCAAATTGAATTTAATTGTTTACATCTTTGTTTATGAAATTTAGGTCTCACAAACGTTTAACTTTCATTGTTTGGTTTTGTGAGATAGACATTATTAAGTTATTGTCTTCATTATTTACAAGTGGAAGAAAATTAACAACCCATTTCGTTTTCATCATGAACTCATGTTTTCAAAAAAGGAACATATCTCCTTGAGCACTTTCAAGTTGTTTAGATAAAAAAGAAGGGTGTATTGAAACAAGGGGTACCGGGTAATTTCTTGAGATTTCATTAATGAGGAGATTTACCTTTTGTTTTGTAAAAATCTATATGGAAAGAAACAAAAGATCCATTTGAAAATTTTGTCATGAGAATGAAAAGTAAAAAAAAATAGAACAATAATTCATTTTCCTTGCAAAACTTGAGATGTTTTCAATCTTTGTTAGTTAAACACCAAAACAAATCTTGATAGAAATAATGAAAAGCCATGAAATGTTGAAAACTAACTCATGCACCCCCTATTTTTTCAATGATTGTTGCCAAATGGGGGTACTTTAAGGTGGATGGTTAAGGAAGATGGTAGGAGTCAACGAAACACTTGTAATATGTATTTTAGTAGGAATCTTATGAATTGGGATCTTGGTGAAATACCCCACCTTATTGTAGAGGCATGTATCCTAACTGAATATGAATATTGACAAGCCATGAGGGAGAAATAATTAAGAAGTTAGTATCATATGTTTGTTGTTTAATTACTTCAAAATCTTGTGTAACTTCAATGTTTGAAGGAACTTAAACCTTTGCCTTATTTTTTTCTTCTTAGGATCCTAATTTTTCCTCCCTTCCACAAATTTTGATTCATTCAATTTTTCTAAGAAACCATGGTCATAATTCTTTTTGATCCTAACCTTTAATGAAACAATATTATCCTTGGGGAAATCTAAGTACCACCCACACTCCTTGAAATGATAAGGGTTCCAATCCAAACCAAATATTTCCTACACATTGTTACGTTTGATTTGGGATCCTGCCAAATCATAAACAAAGAAAGTAGAACATCAATCACCCCATTTGAAAGAAAAACATAATAAAAATGCCTACCATTAAAATGTAAATACTACTCATAGGGCTTCAAATGAGATAATGAAAAAAACAATGCGTGAACTAAATTTTGATGAAAGAATAAATTTTTTTGAAAAAAAAAACCTAAAGAACATTTGTTTGGTTGCCCCCTTGCCTCCCACTTGAAATCTTACCTTTTTGAATGCCAGCCTTCATTTAAATTCTTTGAAAAAGGTTATTTCCCATACAAATGACCACCATTCCCTAATGTAATTTGAAAGGGAAACCATGTCAAAGCTAAAGCAAACAAAAAGGTCTAGATCCTTTACATTGGACTTCATCAAGAATTATATTTCAAACTCCAATTGAATAAACATATAGAAGATTCAACATGAAAACTAAAAAAAGAAAATCCCCACAAAAGATTTTGCAAAACAAATTGTGAAGCATTTTGTATTGGCCAAAAACATTTAAAAGTTTTCCATACTTTTGATGCCAAAGGATATGTGCAAAGATTGGGCCCTATCTTTAACAATGGAAGTAGGTGAGGTATTAAAGGATTACTTTTAGGACCAAAGGTAGCCCAAGGGGTTTGGGGCTACCTTTAGCACTAAAGATATATGGTACAAGGTTTAGGTTTTAAGATAAAGGGCATAGGGCATAGGTTGAACCATATTTGACTTAGAAAGTTCCCCTTTGCAACCATTTGGTAAAAATTACATTGAAAAACCCTTATTTTGGGAATTTGTTTGCTTCTTAGAAAACTCCTAATTAGTTCCATTACTTTGGTTGAAATACCTTTTGCTTGCTATTTACTCATGAAGTAATGAACATTCCAAAATTTTTAATTAACATTTATAATTTAGAGCATATATTATAATGTAGCTAAATTTGTTCCAAAAATTCAAAGCCAAGTTTAGGACCACACACATGGAAGTGCTTTAAAAATACATTCTAAGTGTCCTTGTGCACTTGCTTCATAGTTTTTTCCATTAATTATTACGACTCTACTACAAAGCACAAAGAAGGATATGGAACTTCCTCATAAATAGTTTAATCATTACATTAGTTGTGACCAAGAGCTCATGTTGCATGTACATGAATAAGATTGAGTTTTTGTATTAATTTGTGGGTGTGATTCAAATTTCAAATGATAAAAAGTGGAAATGGTATTTTTATTTATCCATATATTTTTTAAAAACCTCATGTGGGAAGGAATACCAACTTTTATGAAACTTGATATCACATTTTATGTAAACATTGGATGGGATGACAGTTTTGAATTGTATTAAAGGGATCTTGTCAATGTTCTAGAATTAAAAAAGTTGTGCACTAAGTTAGGCCTCACATGATCATACTCAACAAAACTATGAAAATAGATAAATTTTTATGAAGAAAAAAAAGGCAACATTGAAGGATTACAGAACTTTGAATCTATTGTTTCATCTACTTACTTATTACAATCTATCAGTGATGTGAGAAGCTCCACCAATCCAATAGTGGTGTTCAACATGATGGAATCAACAACAATGTGCTACTTGACATCAAAGAGATGCACTCAATTGATGTATGAAAACCAAGCGTAGAGATGGTGGTTTCTATGACATATATAGAACATCCTCCTTGAGTACTTTTTAAAGTTCAGGCCATCCTACAAAAAATGCTTAAATATCTCATTTTGAAAGTGCTAATGAATAGTCTAACTTCCTTCATATTAGTCAATGAATTCCTCCTCCCCTTACTAGTTTGTAAGGGAGATATAGAACATTTTATCCCCCTCATGATAGCCCATATGGAATGCTCGTTCCATTTTCAATATGTCTATTTAAAAAGTAGGCCACACAATAGGCATGGAAATCATAAGGCACAATGGAATAAACATTCAAGCCTTGTGCTTTGATGATATCTTATGTTGTTTAGGGACCTCCATAATTTAAAACTTTATTTAGCTTTGGAGGAGTTGTATGGTTGTCTCTTGTGACCTAGGAGTTAATAATTAAGAATTTCTTAAATATGAACAAGTCCCCACAAGATTGGTGTCCATTTTCAAAATATGTTCACACTTCATAAATGAATATGCAAAGTGGCCCTTCCAATACACATCCCATGTCACCATGCAAAAATAGATGAAATCACCCATCATGAAAAAGGACTTTTTATGGGAGTTTATTTGCTTAAAAAATTCCAAAACCTTGGATGTTTTACCCAACTCTTCCACTTGATTATCTTCTTATGAATTCCAAAACAAGAATATTTGATTCCTTGACCATGATAAATTTAAATGAATCTAGTCAATTGTAAATAGAAGACGCATGATGCTACCTAATTTTCCGAATTGCTAGAATGGGAATCTCCCATAAGGTCTTCAAATGCAACAACTTTTTATTACAAAAAAAGCTTACATATCACATTTTGTTTTAAAAATAAATGGAAAAGGCTCATGGGAAGGTGACAATAATATTTCTTGAGTTGTTTTGGTGGTGGCTTTTAAGACCAAACACATCCATCCTTTCAAAAAATGAAGGAAGACTTAGGAGGCATATACACTCCTAGCTCTCAATGGTGGTCTTGGAACTTCTTGTTCTTGGGATCACCTTGGTGGATTCTTGGTTTCAAAGGCTAGGAATTGAGTTACAACCCATGGCCACAAAGAAAAAATAGACCATGCCATTGGTCATGAATTACACAAAGAAATTTGGAATGATTTGGAAGAAATTTGGAATGAATTTAATGAGAATATAATACTCAAAGTGGTCACTAAACATTGTAACCAATGATTTTACTATTTAATCAAACTCTTAAATGAACTTAAAAGGACTTGAAAATGACATGATTTTGGGGAGAATAACATAACCTAACATAATAATATAATGCAATGTATTTTTGGGTCAAAAAGATTTGTTTAGTTTTTTTTGCAAATTACAAATGGAATAATTTTAATGTGTCCTAGGAATATTTCAAATCAATGTTCATTTCAATTACTACTATCTTATGACCCACAATAAAGTAATGTTATTTTTTTATGGATGTTCCACAACATAAAGTAAGCTTGTGCATTCAATCGACCAAGATTGGTCATGGGCAATAATTGCCTCCATTGGTTTTTTTTCCTTTTGTAGTCCTTGCATTGTTTCCACCATCATGTGGCAAAACCTTTTTCCCTTTTGCCAATCTTGAGGCTTTTTACCTTTATTGGTTCCTTGTCCCAAAAGCCTACCTCCTTGGTTGCCTTATTATGTGTAGTTATTACCACCATGTTGATGGTAATATCTTCAACCTTTTTCTCATTAAGGCTTAAAGCTTATTTTTTATCCAAATTTGTCTTCCACATTATCTCTTAGATTTCAACCTTCCAAGGGCAATTGATGGATAAATGACTTGGCCAATTGCAATTGTAGCAAGTCAAGGAATTATTACTAATATATTGAACCACTTTATGCCTTTCCCTTTCGCAAAGTATTATTCTATTTGAGTTATTGTGTAGAAATCTTGTTTATTACTACTTTTGTTTGGTCCTTGAGACAGTTATCTAGATTGTTAGGGCTCCAAAACCACTTATCCTCCAAATGGCTATATTTTTTATGATGAAAACATATATTTCCTTTAGTTTATTATTGCTTGTTATCTATTTTTCTATTTTTTTCTTATCAACTGTCATTGTTGGATAAACATTTAATATGACCTAATTCCCATTTGCATCCTTCTTTTTACATATTATCGCTACTTCCAAATATTGGATTAAGGTATCCTAACTCATTCTAATGATAGCCAAACAAAAATACGATAATAAACCAGCCTTGAAAAAGGTAGTAAGTATGTGATCTATTGAGTGTTGTAATGCATTATCTAGGTTGACCTTTTGCATTCTATAGAGTATTGCCATAATTGTTGTTTTTTATTTTTGTTCTAGTATTGCCACCACCTCAAATTTTGTTGTTATAGTCCTAAATAGGTCTTTGTGTTTTTTGTTGGAATATCACCATGAAACCAATATTTTTGCATGATAGTATTGCCATAGTCTATTTTTTTCCAAAAGTTACAACCCCAAATTTTATTTTCACATAGATATCTTATAACACACAAGAAAGAAACTCGACAAGAAATTAAACAATTCTCACACCGTTGCCAAAAATTTATAAACCCAAACACATGATAGATGAAAATTCTCATAACACAAACATACAACACGAAATCTCAAAATCTGAACCAATGGATAATCTTGGAGTTTGGAGATTTTTGAAGTTTGGTAGCAACTAATACCAACACTATTTGGGTATTGCATGATGACACTTTAAATTCATTGAAATGACAATTCACATTTGAATATTATAGTTTGAACGGATTCAAACTATTGGAACCATCTCTTGAATGAAATATAACAAACCTCAATGCTTGAAGAATAGTTTATTCATGCTCTTGTTTATGAATTTTTGAACTTCACTCCCAATTTGCACACTTCCTTGGTAGCTTCACAATCATCATCTAAAATCCACTCCCCCTAACTGGGGGCTTTCTCAACAAAAGTATTAATTAATTAAATTTAATGTCTATAAAAATAAATAAATAAATTTTATTATTATTAAATATAGATTAACTCAGTTTTTTCAAAAAAAAAATTTTTTAATTAAAAAATAGAGAATTTGTTCCAAAAACTTTAGCAAAATAAGTAAATTTCCGAAAATTTTCACTTGTCCTTAACTATCATCAGACACGAAGAAAAAAACCTCATGGAGAGCAAAATAGAAAGCAAAAAACAAAATAAAATTCGTCAACAGCAGGGTTCGAACCTGCGCGGGGGAACCCCAATAGATTTCAAGTCTATCGCCTTAACCACTCGGCCATATTGACACATGGACATCTCTTCTAGCCTTAACATATTTAATCTTTTAATTCCCTGCCTTCGTCTTCCCCGCTTCGACTGCTGTCTTGTGGACGTCTGTTTGGTGCGCTGGTGATGCACAGAGCGTTTCCGTGCAACAGCGATCGAGTCCGTGTGCGTGTACTCTTTTCGCGGAGGATCGCGTTGCCATTAGTTTTTCTTTTGCGGCGGAGCTCTGGTTGTGGAGGAGTAGACTCAATGTGTTTTTTTTTCCGGCTTCGATGTTGGCTGTAAGTGCTGCGGTTTCTTGCTTTTGTTTTGTTGTTTGATAAGCAGGAGGAGTCAATAAATGTTCCTTTTTTGGCAGTCGGATTCTTTATGAACAAATATGTCTTTTTGTTGCTTCCTGGTCTCTATTCTCTAAGTTTACAACCATCCATGGCTTTGGTCCTTCGATCCGTTCCAGTTTTGTTCTGCCAGTCTTGAGATTCTGCAATTAGGGTTTTCGTATTTTGGTTTCGTTGCAAAACTCTGGTGGCATCGTTTTCATCAAAATGTTTGTTGCTTCATGGTCTCCATTCTCGTATTTTACAACGATGCATGGTTTGGTGCTTCGATCCATTCCAGTTTTGCTCTGTCATTCTTGAGATTCTGCAATTAGGGTTTTCTTATTTTGGTTTTGTTACAATACTCTGGTGGCATTGTTTCCATAAATATGTTTGTTTCTTCCTGGTTCTATTCTCTTAGTTTACAGTGCTTGATGACTTTGGTGCTTTGATCTTGTCTTGTTTTGTTCTGTTGGTCTTGAGATTCTGCAATTAGGGTTTGCGTATTTTGGTTTGGTTACAAAACCCTGGTGGCATCCTCTTGTGTCCTCAGGTTCTCGAAAGAAAGATATACACCTTCTGGTGTCTCTCTTTGTCTGAGACTGATCTGGATTTCTACTCTTTCAGCTATATATTATTGTTAGTGCAATTCATGGCAACAAGGGTTTTGTGGCGGATGTGGCTGTGATTCTGTTATGCTTTCCTTTTGCCATGTTTTGGTTGCACATCATGAAGCCTGAAGCATACACTCTGGAAGTATTTACCAAAAAAGGTCTGGAATTGCAAGCCAGAAGAAATGGATAGTGTCCATTGTAACTCCCTCCTTTTATTACTTGGTTCAAAGTTCCTCATAGGATTCCACTCCCCCTCCAATATTGAAGCTGACTCTGTACACAGTCAATTGCAACCTTCTCAGCTCTTTGAGATTTGGTTCACCAAGTGGCTGCATTCTTGCAACCAAATTCTGATGCAGGCTTTTCAAGCCTACCATGGCTGCAGAAGGCTATTACTGTGGTCATGGATACATATGCAGATTTGGACAAGTTGGTACCTGTTTGGAGGACTCCCATGTCCAAAAGTGGAGAGAAATGGATCACCAAGTACTTGGTTGATTACAGTGCAGTGCTTTTTGTACCTTGATAAGTGCAAGTATATCAAGTGTTGAGCAGTTTCAGATGTCTGTGAAGCTGTTCTTGCATAGTTGGAGCACTGACAATGATGGGTTGAGCAAAGAACAGTTGCTTCAAGTAATGTGGGCTTT
>Ga0209611_10008547_pt1 | contig 15937 bp, 13 predicted proteins | sample S1TSphgellanicum_3_FD_187693 | JGI IMG/M metagenome (GOLD analysis project Ga0209611, IMG submission 187693) | Host-associated microbial communities from peat moss isolated from Minnesota, USA - S1T2_Fc - Sphagnum magellanicum MG (SPAdes) (version 2) | ecosystem: Host-associated > Plants > Peat...
AACAACAGGCTATGTGAAATTTTCGAAGTCCTCACCTCTTCTTAATAGGTAATGACTAGGTAATATTGCAGAGGAAGAGTGTAATATCATCATCCGCTTTGTCTGTGTCGACTCTCTCTAGTGACCCAAGCTGACAACATTTAGGTTAGTGCTGCAGGAGCAGTATTACTCTCCTTGAGAGAGAGACGGACGGAGTCAATAAAAGACAGCGATAGGCCTACCTCCACTCCAGGTCCCAGAAGGGATCAACTAGTTTCATATAGGAATTAGCAAACGTTTCCCCCAAAATGGGTAAAATAGTTGAATGTACACTAAAAAAGCACATTTTCCCAAAATTTTCTAAATATTTTGATAAAAAATGGCCAAAGAATGAAAGAAACCACTACTTTGTAAGGTAAGAAACCATACTTTTCAGGCGGAACTTTGCTGAAAATTTGCCAATAAAAAAAATCACTGCAACTGAACTGATTTGCATTTTCACAAACAAATTTTCCTTTTCTTGCAAATCCCAGTGCCCACATATTTTAGATCAAATAGTGGACCCATAGTGTTGCCCAATTTCATATCATATTTTGGTTTCTAGTCTAAGGGCGACTTTAGGCGAGTGTCCAAGGTCTAGGGACCAATGAATTCAAGCAATTTTATTGGTCGAAAGCTTCAAATTGGTTCCAAGGCCTTTAGACGATGGTCCAAGACCAAAAAGTGGCAAACTGAGGCTGAACCTACATGGCACCTGTTTTGGACGGAAAATTAAAAAACACTGCTAAAAGGAGAGCTCCTGTTTTGGAAAAGCAAAAATCAGGCTAAGGACCAAGGTACAGTTCGACTCAAGGATTCAATTTGCTTCAAATCAGTACAAATTGGTTATTAGGAAATTGATTTGTACAAATTGGTTCTTAGGAAATTGGACCTGGTACCCTCATCTAAAGTGGGCTTAATTATGTGGCCCATTTTTCATTGGTAGAATTAAAATTAGACCTCAAACCAACATCTTTCTAGAACCAAATGAGATGCTCCTTTTGTTTGTTCCTCTTGCTCTCCTAGCCCAAGCTCTGCAGAGCTTCTAACACCTAACTTATAGCAACCTTTCCATCCCACAACACACTAGGTTGGCCAAAAGTTTTCCGACTTTTTCCGAATTTAAATCATACCTAAGATAGATGAGTTTAGACAAGCTAAGCCTTAAGATAATGTAGACCATGTCGCGCTCCCAAGTTCCTTGTAGACCCACTTGAGGGTCCAAGTATGCGGCAATGCGGAAGGAGTTAGAACTGGGAGCACGATCCCGACTTCCAGCACTAGAGGGGGTGAGAGGGGCATGTTAGAAGTCCCGGGAAAGACTAGGAAGAATTGACAAGCTTACTCACTCATACGAGCCTGCATGAAACCACACAAAGTGGTTAGAACTCATTCTAGATCCCTTTGGTGTTGGGACAAGCCACGGGCAACACGGACACACAAGACTCATCACAGCCCGGACCTTGGGGGAAGCCACCACCTTCCCCCTTATAGTATACTTTGTGATTCGCCGCGGGGGTGGCATCCAAATGGCCATTTTGTCCCTGGACTCCTGGGACTCCCGCGTGGGAGTCCCGAAATCGCGCATTTTCGGGACTCCCGCGACTTTGAAGCTTCATAACTTTTGGAGCAGACCTCCGACCGACTCGCCGTCTAAAGAAAAGTTGTAGGTCTCATCGAGACCTTTCCAACGGTATGTCGCACGTTTTCTGCAGCCAAGTATTTCGGGTCGATTCTTGACTTTTAGTGGTCGGGAGTCAAAACTGGCGGAATCCAGGGAGTTCGACTCCCGGGCCTTCTTTTGGCCATAACTTGTGTTTCAGATGTCCAAATGAGCAATGCGAGCCCATTTTGGACATCTACACTTTGAGACCTTTCCATTGATATAAAGAGCGCAACCAGCCATGGAGTTTTGACCCCTCAAAACGCTCTTTGAAATTTTGGGAGTCCTTTTGGGACTCCAATTCTCACCAACTCCCAACATGGGAGTTCACTTGGGAGTGTGAGGGTTCACTCCCTCACACTCTTTGCACTCCCGGGAGCATGTGATATGACTCCCGGGTCTACTTATAGGCCCGCAACTTTGCAACCCCCTTGCTTTGGTCGCGAACCAAGGCTAGGGTTGCGACAGACCATTTCACAAGTGTTAATTCTCAGGACAACTCCAAGTTAGCCCAAGGCATCCCAAGAGACAACACTTGATGGATATCTCAAGACACAAAGCCTTCTCTGAGACAACACCAAGTTGTCTCAAAGGGAAATATGAGACAACACCAAATGTTGCCCCAGGACAACCCCATGGTTGGCCCAAAAACGTTTTGCAGGGCCACATGAAGTGTCACCTTGGGACAAATTGACATCCCCCCCCCCTCGCCCCCCAAGAACCTATTTTTAGTTCATCATTAACGCTACTTGTTTTCAACCATGTTCCCTTAACCATAAGGTCCAGTCCCATCAGACGAGTTGGGGAGTCAAACCCAAACTTGCCACTGTTTAGCTTCCAATGCCACCATGGTGGTTCGGGCGCAAGGCCCGCATTGAACAAGATGAACTCACCCAAAGTGGCATGTTACGAGACATTAGCTGCAAACCTTTTGTTAGCTTTGGCCTTCAAGGTAGAAATGTTATGAGGGACCCAAAAAAGGGCCAATGTTTTGTATCCCTAAATTGTCGTGTGATGTGAAATCCATTATATTCCAAATCAATTAAACTGCTCGTGAGTAAAAAAAAGTTGAGGACAAAATTTTATTTTATCACTCTATGATATAAAAAATTTGGCAACTTTTTTTAAAAATCAAACTACATCAGGTATGTAGCATACCAGGATTTTTATTTTATGGGACAAAATTGACGTGCTATTGGGAACATGTTGGGGAATGTATTTGAGAATGCATCGCTCAAGCCACTTCTTTCTTGCATTGATGACAAATGTCAGGTCTAATACACTCACCCGCCCAAATGACACACATGGATCATCACACACTGACGGCCCCATCAGGTTTGTTGTACCTGCGAGCCCAGCTCATTCACTTTGTTGCAAATGCTTCCCTTCGCATGTTACACCGACTCGCCTGAGCTTTCTTCACCCTCATTCAATATGTTTCTAGTGGCATAATACAGGAAATTCATTCGAGATGTGAGTAGCCAGATGAAATTTTTGGCAACCCGTGAACCTGCCCATCGAGCTTATAGCCCATTACACTTAGTCTACACTAATGATCTCAGTTGTAATCTGACTCTTTTGAGTCTGCTCACAAAATAGTATATGTATAAAACCTTCGTGATTTGAAATTTCTTTTCTTTGCAATTTGGTGAATTTAGGCGTTTTTCTTTTATAAACCCATGCATTGCACATCCAATTTACTTGTTAGAAAAAAGACAAAAAAATGAACCCAACATGAACCCAAAGGAGAAAATACTAATATCCTTCATAATATTGGGCGCTAGGCCTACCTCCACTCTAGGTCCCTAAAGGGACCAACTAGTTAGTGGAGGTAGGTTTGAAGGCTCAAAATGCAATCTGAAATTTCAGAACGCCACATGGCATAATTTGATGAGCTGGGGGTCTCAAGTCCAAATTTAAGATTTTGCAGGTTAATTATATGCACTAAGAGGCCTCAACTAGGGGTTTGGATGAACTAGCACCTGCAGTGGTACTGTGGTAAAAACATTTATAAACATTATTACTTTATAAGCATTATTTTTCAAACTTTGAGAAATGTTGTCATTGCTAACCTGATTCACACATATATGGTGTAACAAACATTGATGACAACGACACATGTTGTGATGATGGCTGCTTAGGAGAAGACAAGATCATATGCCAAACGAAAATTGGGAAATGAGTTCATTCCCCTTGTTATTGAGACATATGGGTGTTTTTGTTCTTATTTTGGTTCATTTTTTATCACTTGTACATAGACCATTATTGTACATCATCAGCGATCTTCTTTAGTCCCCTTGATGCTCATTCCTTATTATTAATAGCGTGTGCCCATAGCCCTACAACATGCATAAGCCATAGCGATTTTTTAAAGGGTTGTTGCATTTAGTTGAAGTTTTTCATCTCTTCCACACATCATAGTTAATGCACATTCACCATTAGCCAATTTATGGCAAACAACAATTTTTTCATTTCATGTCTTTTTTGTTATTATCAGTTATCATTTCATAGGCATGGGTCCCATTTTCATAGGGTTTTTACCTTATTTTTATTGATTTTTTTTTTCTTCTTTGGGTTGTGTCTATTTGTGTTTTCATTTGCCTTGTACTTCTGATGGATGGGTTAATTATTAAAATTCTTATTTTTTCAAAATAACCAAGTTGATTAGATGGGTCTTTTTGAGTAGAGGCCATGGGCTTGAGTAACAATGGGTATCTTTTGACTAGTCAATTTGATTAGAGTGACCAATTTGATAATTAGTCAAATGAAACATCTAGTCAAATTTGATTTAAAAATATCACTTAGTCAAATTAGTTAATGGTGTGGTCAATAAGACCACCCAATCTAGTTAAATTGGCAAATGCCCTAGTCAATAATACCATCACCTATTATGCTCAATTGATAAGGCTAAGTGAGTAGGATTGGTCAAAATGGCCAATGGCCTAGTCAAAAGTGTCAATTACAAATTTCAAGTTGGGTATTTTGGGACTAGATGTAACGTTTTGACTATATATGACCATTAAAAAAAAGTTGGAAAATGCAAACGTTCACAAATCATAACTAAATGAATCATGACCAAATTAGTTATGGTTAAATTATATATATATATGGTTTATCTAACTATGGTTAAATTGATTATATTGAAATTAATTATAATTCAACTACCTATGAAGAAACTAATTAAAATTAAAAATAACCATAATTAGTCTAACCATGGTCAATTTAATCACGTTCAATAACTATGTTTATTTAACCATAGTTTGTTTAGTTGTATATGTTTTAATCATGGTTAGTTTAGCCATATTTAATGTAACCATGATTCATTTAATCATAATAATTTATTCCATCATTTTTTTGGCCATATTTAGTTTAATTATGGCTAGTTTAACCATAATTAATTTAGCAATTATAAATAGTTTACCCATGGTCAATTTAACAATAGTTGGTTTAGCCCTAGTAAGTTTAGCCATGATAATTAGTTTAACATAATTAAATTAACTATACTTATTTTAAACATATGATTATTTTAACCTAATAAATTTAACCATAATTAATAGATTTATAATTAAATCAAAACTATTGTTAATTTAACCATGGTTTGTTTTGCCATAATTATTTTGAACATTGTTTTTTTAACCAACTTCATTTTATTCATGGTTAGTAGTTTAACCATGGTTGGTTTTGTCATAACTATTTTAATCATTTTCAATTTAGCCATAATTACTTCATTCATGTTTATTTTAACCATAATTCATTTTTTCATAATTGGATTTGCTATAAAATATTTATCCATTAGTTAGTTTAACCATATTAACTTTATTAGTGGTTGATTTAACCAAATTTATTTACTCATGATTAGTTTAACCATTTTAAATTTAACCATGGTTAATTGTTTCCTAGTTATTTTAACCATTTTGATTTTAGCCATAATTTTTTCATTCATGTTTATTTTAGCCATAATTGGTTTTTTCATAAAATATTTATTCATTAGTTAATTTAGCGATATTAATTTTATTAGTGATTAATTTAATCAAATTTACTTACTCATGGTTAACTTAACCATTTAAAATTTAACCATGGTTAAATTAGCCATAATTATTTCATTCATTTTAATTTTAGCCACAATTAATTTATGCATAGTTTGTTTAACCATAAAATATTTATTCATGGGTTAATTTAGCTATTTCTAGTTTGGCTATTGTTAGTTTAACCATAAAATATCTATTCATTAATTAATTTGGGCATATTTATTTGACTCATGGTTAGTTCAACCATTTTTAGTTTAGCCATAAATATTTATTCATTAGTTAGTTTAAATTTTTTTAATTTAGCCATGGTTGGTTTTTCCATGATTATTTTTAATTTAGTCATTATATATTTAATAGTTATTTATTTAGATATGGTTAATTAAACCATAATTAATTTACTCATGGTTAGTTTTTCAAAATTATTTTGAATTTTTGATAGGTTTAGCCATTATTAATGTAATAATGACTAATTTTCCCATAATTATTTTAATTGTGGTTGGTTTAAGCATTATTATTTTACCAATCATTAATTTTTCTATAATTAATTCTTTCTAGGTTAAATTAGCCATTTATTTAACTTATGTAATGTAAGTATGTGGCTAAATAGCTTAAATATGAATACCTTATATGTAAGACTTATACTCCACTTATTTATTTATATTTTAGCATATAGGTAACCTAATTATATAAGGTAGGGCATGCCATTTATATACCTATGATAAATTATTAGTTGGTTATTTAATTATTTAATTAAAATACACTAATGAATGTGTAATTAAATAGTTAAATATTAATTATTACAAATTCATTGTTGATAATATATAATGAATCAGGTCAAAATTTTAAAGATTAGTTATAATTTCATTGTAATTATTAGTCAATAATATAATACATTATAACTATCTTGATATTATATATAATTCAAAGATTTATAATATGATTGTAATTATTAATTATAACTAAATAACTAAACATTAATTATTATTTTAACTTAATTAACATACATATTTACCTACTTTTTTATTTATTTAATTTATGTATTTTATGTAATTATTTAAGAATAATGTTGTGTGAAGGCTATAGTGTTGTGTGAACATGAAAATGGCTTTTCCTCCCAAAAGTTTGTCCCATATTGTTTGTCATCCTTTCCAAATGATGAGCAATATAAATTAATGAACCATAAACATTCAAGACATAAGAAATATTTTTAAACGGAAGGTCACTTGGGATGAACCAATTGAAAAGGCTCAACCTTAAAGGCCAAATTCAAAATGAAATACGATTTTCTTACCTATGTCATAAGCATTCAAGACATAAGAAATATTTAAAAAAGGAAGGCCACTTGGGATGAACCAATTGAAAAGGCTCAACCTTAAAGGCCAAATTCAAAATGAAATAAGATTTTCTTACCTAGGTCATTTAGGTGTAGACTTAATCTAAGTGGTGTACATTTAAGCATGGTAAAGGTCATAAGTTAGGTTGCCCTAACCTATTTTAGGCTTTCATATTTAATCACTAATTATAAGCTCCTAGACCTAGGCCTAGGATCTAAGGTTGTAGGTTTTTAAACATAGGGACCTTAAGAATAAATATTTAATTTTAAGTTTAACCTAGGTCGCTTAGGTTCTATTCACGTGGCATAACCTAACAACCAATGTTTAAATGCCACGTGGCATAACTTAGGTGGACAATGTTTAAATGCCATGTGACATAACCTAGATGGTCAATGTTTAAATGTCATGTGGCTTAACTTAGGTGGCCATTGTTTAAATGCCACACAACATTTGTTTAATCAAAATGGTGTTTGACGAATCAAAAAATCATTTGATTGTTGTATTGATTAGTCAAATGATTAGTAAAAAATACTAGTTGAAATGACTAATCAAAAGTGCTAGTCAAAATGACTAGTTACAAATACCAACCTAAGCCTAGTCGAAATGTACACAACCTAGTCCCAATGGACATGTTCGAAACAACTTATCCAAAATGATTGAGAGGTTTTTTTGACACCCATCCAAAATGGGTTTTTTTTACCAAAAAATTCTAGTAAAAAAAATTAGGAATTCTTGTAGTAATGTTCCCATCTTTGATTTTTATATATAAGGTTTTTCTTCAAACAAACAAATTCCACTAAAACCATGAACTAGATCTTTGTTAAACTTGGTGAACAATGGTAATGAACATATAAAGCCTATACTCCTTTGTAGTCCTTCTACATCGTACTTGTGATGGCACAAACATTTGTGACCTTTTTCATAGTTTTGTAATCTAGATTTCACATGTGAATGTTTAAGTCTGAATTTCGCAAAAAACATTTCATCTTTCATGTGATTTTTGTGTCCCTTCATTACTACTGCTTGTAATAGCTCTTCAGATTCCTTTGACTTTCTCTTTAGATTTTCACAATTTTATATGCGATGAATTGGGTGCTCACACAATAACACAATCCTACTAACAAGGAGTACAAACTACAAACATACTATGCATTCAACATTTTAGGGTGCTAGGGTTTTGGAGAGTTTTAAGGCAATTATGAAGGGATGACACTCAGTTTGGAATTGTACTACTGAAAAATGCATAGGTGATCATGGTGGTGGGAGGGAGATTGGACTTCGGATGTTCCACATGGAATGGATTTGGGTCCATTTCAAATGTTCGAAAAGGATTTACATTTGAGTCTATTTCGAATATTCTTCTCATGTATTGGATTGTGAGGAGTTAGAACAATTGGCAAGGATTTTTGCAACGGAATGTCTTCATCATTGGTGTAGCAAGTACAATTGCCATGTGCAAAGATATGACTTGTTTCTAGACCATTAAAGCAACATCTCCACCACCACATAGGGAAGAGGGAGGTTCAACAAGAAGAACCTACTGCTAGCTTCTTTTTTCTGCAGTTCTGGGAGGTCAGATAGAGAAACTATGGCAGGAGTTCTTTTGTGTCCTCAGCAATTCGGATCACAGGTCAGAGAAGGTAACTGAACATCAGTCATGTCAGAGTTCATTTGTCAATGGAGCCATAGCTCTTGTTGGTGTCAATTGTATTGCTCTCTCTTGTTTGCTATCCTGCCATGTCCTAAACTTTGGCAGAAATTCTTTGGCACTGGTCAAATAGTAGTAGTCAATATCCTGTGACATAATTCTTTGCTGATACAGAAAATCAATTATGCTTTCTCTGTTCTTATGATAGCATTTATTTGTGGGATGTGGAGAATACATGGCTGATCAGTTTGATCCGGATTTCTGGTTGTACGCAAATGAATGGTTCCCAGATTCCAAACATAAGAACACACAGGAAGCACTTTGGCTTGAGGCGCGACAAAATCCAACATTTATCCATTCATACCTGGTCACAAGCAGGAGCAGAGGTGCAGGGCCTTGGCTAGTTGAATTTTACTGCCCACAATCAGGCAAGGTGGCAACTCTCCTGTAAGATTTATGGTTATCAATTTATGCCTACTGCAGTTAATGTCTGACAATAGTTTAGGTTGTTTAGGTGATTTTGAAGCCATGAGTGCACTCTTTGCTGCTCAGGTGATTTTGACTGACCAGGTTTTCCTTTGACACCTTTTATCCACACTTTGTGATTGAGGAAGAGGAGACTAAGCCCTGTGTTCAACGTCTGAACTATGATGATGACCAGTGGCTGCAAGAGTATGTGCTCCCATTAAGAGGGATCTAGCGAATCCATATCTGAGAGCTTTGTGAACTGTAATATGGGTTACCAAGAACACAAATATGACATTGAAGTGAGCACTCCTGATGAAGGTCAGTTCCCAAATGTATCAAATAGATCTATTGTACGTTTTGTACAAGCCACTGAAGGCAACTTTTGAATTTGACATACAAATTCAAGATGTGAAAACTCATGAGAGTTATTGTCTCCTTTGTTCCCTCTTTGCTGATATGTTCATAGATCTGAAATCTCTCTCGCCTTAGAACTAGGTTATTTTTCAACTCTATTCAGGTGAAACACTGGTCTGTGGTTAGAGATGTTTGAGCTCCAAAGTACTTTCTAGTTAATTATAATCAACTTTGGAGTACAATTCTCATGAGTGTTGTGCAGGGTTGTCCAACTCCCAGGGTTGTGCAACTCATATCCTTATCCATGAGTGTTGTGCAGGGTTGTCAATTGTTTCTCTGACATCTATTCGATTGCAGCATTTCTCCAGGCCTTTGAGGCTGGTTCCTTAAGATTAAGCAAACAGGGTACTCAGTACATGTCATTAATGTTTCTGACAGCTAGTGATCCAAGGCATTCACCAATGGATGGGTGGTTGCAGGTTTATTTACAAGATCTTCTGGTTTATTCCTCAATTATCCCATTCACGGCAAAGCATGTAGCCATGTCCCTTAAGGTTTGTTTGTATCAATGGATCCGAGCCATGTGATTAGGACCATCATGGGAAATGGCTGCTTTCCTCATTAGCTTGTCCTCAATGCTGTCCTGGATCATTGCACAACTGCCTCAATTCATGAGCAACTGGAGATTGCTAAGTGCAGAAGCACCACCTCCTTGGTTCCTCTTCCAATGGCTTGCAGTAAGTAATCATCTTTCATGAGTATCCATCCATCCCACCCATTGCCACATCCTCAAAACATTCATATTTCTCTGGTTCTTTGACCCTGAGGGCCTTAGGTTGAGGTCTAACTAACTGGAAGAGGAAGTAATTCAGCATTGACACAATTCTCTCCACCTGCCAAGCATCAGAACCAGGTCTCAAGTCTCAACCCTGTACCAGATAGCTTTCATGACTGGCAACCTACATATTTCTGTTAGACCTGTGCCCAACTCAATTAAAAGGATCCTGGCTTTCACAAATGCAATATAAACATGGCACATTTCTTTAACATCTCTCATTTTCTCATTAGTTAGTCTTTTGTTGATGTTTTTTTCTAAGCATTATTTGGAGCTTCTTTGGCACCCTGACACCAACAGAGCCCAACTTGGAAGGAGTAACAAAGCGGAGGAGATGAAAATCTTGTAGGATGTGCCATCAAAATCTGGTGGCCACATGATCAACAGTCAGTATCTTCATGTCGGTCAATGCTAGACTTCTTTGCTGTATGTAGCAGACCGTCTAACTGACTTTAATATGCAATTCACCTTCATCACCACATGATGAAGCAGTGCATAAAGAGAGTACAATCTGAATAAACTACCACCCATTGAAAGAAACTCGAATTATGAAGCCCCAATCCAAATGTATCTCAACATACTCTGTACTGCAGGTTTCAGCTCAGAAGCCCCATGTATGGATGGATTTCTGAGAGGTTACTCCTAACAAGAAACTCTTTTCACTTCCTGTGGCTGATGGCTTTGGAGCTTACAAGAGCTTTAGAGACCTCAATTTAAGAACAATACTTCTGAAATTGGAGAAGTGTACTGCCTCGCTTTGAACACTGCTCCTGTCACTGTATAGGGAGCCAGCATCAGTGCTTACATTTCAATGAAGCAGAATAATGTATTCCCATCCAGTTTTTCATATTCAGCAAGTTTTTATTTCTTGTGGGCTGGGTTGCTTTATCAGATTCTACGAAGGAGAGGTTGTTTTTTATGATTCAAAAAAGAGGCGCCACAGGGTGAGATGCTGGTTATCAATTGTATGTTATCATTCAGTAATGTGTGATTTCATGCACAATACAGTGCCCTGTGGATGCAAACTTGATAGTGAAGTTGCTCATTTCCTTCCTCCTTGCCAATTCTTAGAAGGAAATAAGGAAGCAGAAAGGCAGTAAACTGGTCCATTTGCATGTCCCTCAAGGTAGTGTATGATGATGGAGAACAAGAAGTCCTTAATCTGCTGAAGGAATGTTGGGAACTCACTGCTGAGAGGAAGGGACTGAAAGTGAGTTTTGAAACTTTGGGCATGTTTTTGGCAACTGAATTCGCAATTACGCTCAAGGGTTTTTTCTGTTTTATCCACTGCACCTTTATGCTAACCCATGGATTTACAGATCTCTGAAGTAATGCTGCTGCTTTCTATCTAAATAATTGCGGCATGGACTTAATATATTTTTTCATGTTCCAGGTGTCAGTATACCCAACTTCAACATCCACATGGACAACAGCAAACCAGTAAATCTCTCAGCATTGGCCTAGTTTTCCTCAATGATCGCTGCATATTTAGTGGTTGGGATCGATGCCATGTCTATTATTTTCTATCATTTATCTTTGCTTGCGGAAGAAGCTACTCCGTTCCATTTTGATTCTGCTGTGGGCGATAGTAAACATTGTATTCTTGCAAGACAGGGAAAGAAGAAGGTGACAACAGGCAGCAAGGCAGCAGAACAGTATGTGTCTCAGGACTGCCTCAGCAAGTGTATGTACCTGTCCATTGCTCAGATGTACATATTGGTGTGTATATGCCTGTTCCACACTGGCTTCAACCTTTCTCAAGCATGTGCTATTATTTCTAAGAGTCTGTCATTTCACCATGCCAATCTGGAAAAAACCTTCATGCTTTTAAGATTCATTGTGGCCTTTTTGTTCAGTTTCTTGATCTTCAGAATGCAATTTCCTATGAGATTCTTAAGAGGAAGTGGAGTGCATGGGGCCAAGCTCTTCTTTCAGGACCTTGGATTCTATTTCAATTTGAGTCTTTAAAAGACAAACATTCAAGCTTATTTACACTTTTTTCGGGGTCATGTCTCTGGGAAGGGAAAACCATCAGCAAAAGCGTCTAAAGACAGTGATCCTCAGAGGGCTGGAAAAGGAACTCGGGAGGTCAAATCTGCTGATTTCAAGAGCTCACCTTTGAAACTTCTGAGTGAACAAGAATTTGAGAATGATGGTGATGATGCCATAGGCAACAAGGATGCTGCAAAGCAAGTGGAAACAGGTCATCTGTCATCCTAGACTTATGCAAAATAGTTTTCCTTTTGCCTTTGAGGGTACTCCCTGTATATAGTCAATGAAAGGACATGGTTGAACACTGAAGTACTGTGCTGACCTGTATATAATCCATGTTGCCAGGATACATAGCTTTAATTTGTAAACATTGGAAATTAATTGTTGCTTTCTTTGCAATACTGCTTCTGTGTACCTTTCTAGTAAAGATGTGCATGTGCAGATAAGCTTTCTGTTGTGTACAGTCAATCTCGAGGAACTGTGAAGTGGGCGAACCGGTTGTGCTTTCATGCATTTTTTAAGGCTATCATCCTATGTTTCCTGTGGCATAAAAAAATTCATCTGAGAACATTAGTAAGGCTGATGGAGACAAAGAAGCAGAAAACTCAAACGAGGAAAATGTATGTGGAGTGTCATGGTTTTCAGAAGACCAGATTCAAGGAACATGGCTGTAGGTGCTGCTGCTGATGATAACCAGCCTGTCATCAGGCTCCTATCTTCATCTCACTATTGTCCTCTACATTTCTTGTTTCCATTTGATCAAACACATTGAGACTACTAGTAGAGATAGTGTCATATGGCCCAAGGAATGTAGTGCTATCAGACTTACTGCAAGGCATAGAGAGATGTGGCAAAGACTGTCTCGTGGCGGTTCGGCTGTGTTGGGACAAAGCATCTTCATTTTGTTTCTTGCTTGTTAGAACTGAGGATTTCTTTTTGCCTATCTTCAAGAAACCATAGGTCTTTGGAAAGAGGTCACCCACACTTCAGTATACTACAAGCCATCAGATGGAGGTTTCTGTGTTGAAATTAGTGTCATCAATTCCTTGGTGATTTGTTGTGTAGAATCTGCAATCTTATGATTCTATCTTTGTGCTAGGTGGGTGCATGTTTATGTTTGTAGATGTTCAGATGAATTCAGACTAAAGCATGATCACCTGGAGGCTCTGTTGCAGGACATGTGGAGAAGGCAAAGACAGATGATACACTGATTTTGTATGCTGCACTGCGTGAACTGCAATCATTCTTTGAGCAAGTAACTTTTCAGATGAATACTTCAACCTCAGGATGTTGGTAATTGATTTGTAGCACTGCTGGAAGTTGTTTGGGGTTGAGCATTAACCATCATTCTGCTGTTAAAGATGCAAGGTGAATCATGTTGGCTGCCTAAGTAATATTGGAACATAAGAGGAGGGATGAATTTCAAATTAAGCACATAATGTCATAAGATGACTTCCCTGTGAGTTCATGTCATTATCATGTGGGTTTTTTTGGGCTCTTGTGGGACTAGGGTTGTTTATGAAGAGAGATAAGCCGATTTGTTTCACTACTTCTTTGAATGCTTGGGGCTGAACAAGGTCAATTGAAATCCCCTTTAAAGCAGCTTTGGGACGAAGGTAAGGCATTCCACTGCTGGGAGATTTGTACTGTTTAGGCCTTTGTGTACTTAGGCTTAGATTTTGCTTGTTTAAGGATGAGCTAAAAGGGAAATGGAAATGAAGTTTAAAGTTTAAACCCCACAAGCTTGTCACAAGTTTAATGAGGATGCTATGAAACTGTAAGATTCTCTGTGGCTCAAGTGTGCTGCTGAATGTCATGACTGAGTTTTGCCTCTGCTTCCAGAAACGCACCAGGAACTCAGGACTGTCATGTTTATGTAATAGTCTACCCAAAAGTAGACACCCCTGCTCATAGATAAGCTGCCCCTGAACATGATTCCCAAAAACCCTCAGATTCTTTGAATTGTCAGAGTGGACGACTGCACCTATTGGACCCTATATCTGCTTCACTCATACCACCTCTGATTTACATCAAACTAGAATTATACAAGTTTGATCAGAACATCACCAAAGGACACTTTCCCTTCACCCTAGGCAAATCTTTAGTAATCTAATCCCATCAAACCTCACATCAGTTTAGACATTGAATCTGTAAATATGCTTAAATGACCATCACAAAGCACCACAACAACCACTCTCATTCACAAGGCTACTCTAGGGAATATTTCACTTTACCCTCACAATGAGCAACCTTTCCCTTTCTTGGTTTATCAGCTCACCATCATTATCTTCACATGAATTCTTCACACATCTTTGAATCTTCTTGTTTATCAAATTTCCTCCATCAATGGCTTGGTCTTCCTTTTATCAGTATGAAACTTGTTGACAGTGCTTTCCATGTTCCCATTGCTGACCAATGTCACTCTCTAATCATGCTCCTGGGAGTCCAAATACTGTTTTGGTTTCCCATGAGTCATGGATATTCTGGGAACAGAACATAGGGAGCAGCTCAAGAAGGGTGTTGAGAAGAGAGCCAATTTGATCAAGCTAGCAGAGCATGGATCCTTGAGAAGGGATGTAAAGGCATGCATTGATGCAGTTCTACAGAACCTAAAACACTGCTATGAGTCACACTGGCCATGAATCAAAATTCAAGCCAATCTGATATTGGTAGAGCATCATCTTGTTTTCCTTGCTGATGCTAATGTTAGCCGACTGTAGATTGCTTCTGTGAGAACACTAACAATTGGTTTTTTATGCAGAATGAGACTTTTTAATAGCTTCTATTGTGGTACTGTATATGTTTATGGGCCCCTATACAAAACTAGCAGTCTCCCTACCCAGGTTCTCAAAGCATATCTACACAATTGTTAGTGAATAATATACACCAGAGCTCTTTCATGAGGTGTTTTCCCATTGTATGCCATAGCCACATAGTCATAGTATCCGATTCCTTCTTCGAAGCCATAGCTGCACAATGCCACTAGAATTCTTCTCAGGATGCACTAGAATTTGGACTAATACACCAAACCCGTGCAATAGAATGAGTACCTAAATCTGCTTCAGCATTCACACTTTGAGCAACGATCAATCATCCAAAATCTCATGGGTTCCATAACTTACCTTAGGGTACAGGCAATGGAAGACCATATTAAAGAATAATATTCTAACCTGCTCGTATGTTAGAGACTATCACATCAGCTCCACAGTCTAGAAGAGCTGTAAATAAGTTCAACACGATTTTTCTAATGTGATTGGCAAGGCTGAAGAATAGAGCTGGTCACACAAAGTGAACTACTTAGGTCAACATGAAAAGTTCAATCAACAGCAAAATGATCTTGCACCCATCAAAGTATTCCAACGCCTACCTTTCTACTAACAAAATGCAGAGTTTTGAAGCTAAATTAGCATTCTAGAGGTAGCTAGTTGCTGCTTAAGAAAGCCAATATTTGAAGTATACACAAAGTTGGGCATGACTTGCACTCACTCAATTTTCTAGGTCAGTGAACAAAACTGCGATGCCAAGCCAGGTAGAGAAGATGGCATTACCTCCATCAGTGCCAAGTGCCACTCCTAGCTGTGATGACAGCGAATTTGA
>Ga0209611_10008548_pt1 | contig 15936 bp, 15 predicted proteins | sample S1TSphgellanicum_3_FD_187693 | JGI IMG/M metagenome (GOLD analysis project Ga0209611, IMG submission 187693) | Host-associated microbial communities from peat moss isolated from Minnesota, USA - S1T2_Fc - Sphagnum magellanicum MG (SPAdes) (version 2) | ecosystem: Host-associated > Plants > Peat...
TTTTTGAGGGCGGGCACGAGGGAAGGGGGGGGGAAAACCGGGGAAGGGATTTATTAAGCAACGTCACATAAGGTTGGATATCTGCATGTAAGTAATTCGCACGTTTTTATTATTTCTTGACACGGAAGCAAGCACACTTTTTCCGACATTTTCATGCTTTTTTATTGACTATTGAACCCCCTTACCAAAAGGGACTTCCTTTGTTCCGAAAGATAGGTTCGGGTGCATTATTTATATAATCTTGCTGAGGGAGGTCGTATATGTGAGAAGGGGAGGACTTTGGGCAAAAACATATGGGATTAAACCAAGGTGCTATTGGGAACACATTGGGAATCTTGGGAACATATTGGGAACTTGAAGGGAACAAAGGAAAAATGAAAAAAAATCCTCCCTCCCCTCCCCCCCCCCCCCCAAAAAAAACTTAAAAGAAAAAAATCCAAGGCACTTTGAGTGCATGCTAAGCCTTCCCATTGGTTGCATGAAATGGACGGTTCAAACCACAGGTTCCAGTTCCTGTTAAAAAACCAAACTGGAACCAGGTCTGATTTTTGGAATCGCGTGTGGAACTTTAACCAGAGTTTTGGTTTTTTTTTATTTTTTATTTTTTATTTTTTATCTTTTTTTTTTTTAAACCAAAACCTAATTGGAACCAAAACCCTTATGGTTTTTTTTTCAAAGAATTGGAAGAAGATCCGGGATTTTGGGGGGAAAAAAAAAAAAAGAAAAGAACTTAAACCAATGGCTAACCCAGAGTTAACTCCCAATTAACACCAGCTTTGGTCTAGGTTACCTCAGCCCCAACTGGATAGGAACTGGGACCAGAATTGGGTCTGATTTTTGGAACTGGAACCAAAACCAAGACTGGTTTTTAACAACTGGACCCCAGACCCAGAACCGCTCTAATTTACTTGCCGGTTATATATGTATATCCCGGCGCGTGCTCATACCCGCATACTCTGGACGATACTTGAGAACCAACCGTTTTCATCCATTTCGGTTTCCATCTGCTCTGTGGCTTAGGGTTTGGAGCTCTCTCTTTTCAGTCGCGCACATGATTGTGAAAACCTTGGCTTCTGCCTGCCTGCCTGCTCCTTCAAATTCGTTGGCAGAAAGGGAAGGAGGCAGGCGGACAAAATGCGCGCACATGCACACGTGGTCTGCCCACCTTTTTAGCTGCTCCATCTAATTTTCTCTCCCTGTCCTCTACGCAATTTCTTTCAAACTAATTTTTGTGGAGGCTTTACCGTCCACCCCTGGCTTCTTGCAAGTTGCTGACACTCCTCAGTGTGGGTGGAGTCTTACTGCCTTGAGAGGAGTTGCCTGCAAATGGAGGAACCTGTCTGTTTGGAGGAGAAGCATCATGTTCTTCAGGATTCTCCAAGTTGACAGGCTCTTGCGCAGATCCACCCACCGAATCAATTGGAACACCATTGTCCAGGCCTCCAGCAGTGCCACAAGCCTAGCCTTGGTAGTCTTGCCCCAAATCATTAAACATGGTTCAAACCATGTCCATTTGCATTGACCTGCGTCGGATTCTCCATGCTCCTGTTTCAACTGATTAAATTTCTTCCGCATTTTGTGTACTTTGGACTGAACTTGAGCCCCAAGTGCGCAGAGGGGTCAATGGAAATGCCTCCTCAATCTTCAATAAAATTTCTTGCCGCTTGCTGTGTCAAGCTGTTCATGCTATTGGCAAACAAATCCATCAACCATGCTGTAGAATCATTTTTCCAATCTCTCTTGGATTTGGGTGGAGCTGGAAGTGCTGTGTGAGGCACAATGAACAAAGGCAAGTGAAGAGCTTGAACCCATCATTATCAGGGACAGGAAACTTAGCTCTTGAGACTGTTCCGGGTGAGAAAGGCAGAAGGAATCGTGATTCAAACAAAGTGCCTGTTTTGTGTGCAGTGAGAAAATGGCTATGGAATGCAGGCACGTGAGCACGGGTGAGCACGAAGGTGAACGGTGAAACTCGTGAGAGACTCAGGCAGAGTGCTAAACGGAGCGCCGCAGTTCGTGGGCAGGCCGGAAGGGGAGCTACAGTGGCAGGCAGACGTCGGGCGGGTGCGGCCGAGAAGAACGTCGGGATTTTCAGAGTGCCAGGTTTTGTGGCCGATCGCGGGCCGATCCGCTTCTCGAGCGGCAGTCTGCCGCGCTTCTTCCCTCATGTGCGCGACCCATCTCTCTCTCTATCTCTCTCTCTCTCTCTCTTCAGTTTCTGTGTTTTTCTATGTTCAATTTAGGGTTTCTGTGTTTGGTGATTTGCAGCTCTCGCAGCAGCATCGCACGCGCTTCCACATCGATCCAAACCTTCCTTCCTTATCTTGTATGCAGCTTCTTCGATCTCCGCTAGTTGTCGGATACCAGATTTCTCAATACCAGAGTTTTTTTTCCCTTGTTTTCTGGGTCTTTTTTTTTCTGGCTGCTTCTTCTTGTTGTTGCAGTTGTCGATTTTCTTCGTCCCTTGGTCGAGGCTCCGTGTGTTAGGTATGGAGTAAAAAGGCATCGCTGGCTTAAGCTTTGAGAGGAGGAAGCGGCCGAGAAGTAAACCCCACTGCAGAATTCATGTCTCAGCCACGAGTAACTGTCACAGTTGGACGTGGCGGAAAGCAGGTAATGTTTCTCCGTAGTCCCTTCCTCTCTCCTCCCCTCCTCCTTGCCGTGTTTTTTTTCGTCATTGTCGAAACTGAGAGAGAGATGAGCTCTCCTTAGGGTTTGAGGTTTGGTTTCTCATCACTTTTAATTCTTCTTATGGTTTTTTCTCTTTTTTTTTCACAAACAAAAAGTCCTGTTTTGAATTCACTAGGAAAACATTTCATAGCGTTTTTTTCTCCTGCTCTAGAACCTTGTTCAGTCCGACACCAACTCAGAGACAATTTATAAATAATAGTCCAATTTCATGACAAAGCCCTTCATTTATTTACTGGAGCTTAGAACTCTCTTTTGTTATCATCAACAGACTGGAATGATTAGGGTTTGGGCATTGCACTCTCTCTTGACTTACTGATAGTATACAACCTGAATTTGCAAAGAAAGAATCTCATTCTGAAATGTGTTCTACTTTGATAAAGATACCTAGGAGCAAGTGTTCATCAATCTGTGGAACAGGAACAGGAGATTTGTCTGCGCCTTTTTTTTCGACTTTTTTTTTCTATTGTTCTGACTACCACTTGGAGGATTAGGGTTTGGTCTTGTAAACTTCTTTGTACACCATTTTTGTTTGTGGTACAATATTGAGGTCTCAGGAGGAATGTGGAGTTTGTTATTAAAGTGCTTAGAAAGAACAGGAAACTCTCTGAGGAATGTATGAGGCCACTCGGCTTGATTGAAAACAGAGAAACCAGGGGTTGCAAAAAACTGGTTTTGCATGGTGTTTTTCTTATTATTATTATTATTCAGTATTCCAAGTGAATTCAGCAGAGTGGTGGGGGCCCCACAGGGTGAGAGGCATGTGTCAATGAGCAGCATGGAGATGTACGCGAATCAGGCTAATGGAGGAAGAAACCCTAGAAAACGATCCATAAGAGACAGACTAGGAGGTGGCAATGTGATGCAACTTGCAATTGGCCATCAGGCAAAAATAAAAAGGTAAAAAGAATTATTTTCAGCTACCATGGGAAAAAAGTTGTGGATTGGGTTGTTGTTGTTCTGATGCTGGAAGCTCATTTGTTGAGTAAAACTTTTGTCCTTTCTGCATAAGTGTGCATAATTTTGTATCCTGAACTCTCAGGGTGTGGAAGGATGATTATGGGAAATGGAAGCATGATCTATATGAGGACATGGAAGAACCAGGCATGCAGCAGATTAGTATCCTGCAAAACTCCTTACCTCAGTTGAAGCTGGTCATACACAAGAAGCCATATGTCAGTTCAAAGTTGAGAATTGTGACAGGTTTTCCATTAGGATGACCTGGCTGGATATTTGGGGTTTGCACTTCAAGTAGGTGCAGTGTCTGGACTGCTCTTTTCCCTCTGTTGTGTATCTACATGACCATGAGACTCTCAGGGGTTTAAAGACCTGTCATTCACCAGGTCACAGAAGAGTTGGCCTTTATGTAACCCAGAATATTGAGGACCCATTTGGGGTGGATGAGGGGTCTGGTTTTGAGATGGCCAAAAGAAGTTCCTTGACACAAAATCTTAGATGGACAGATTAAGTCTCAGGATCTGCGATCCAAGCTAGCTAGACCAAACCTCAGATTAGTCAGGCAAAGGAAAGGAGGGTTGAGCCTTGGTGTGACAGACTTGCGAGAAAAGCTGTCAGGTTCTTCATCTCAGCCACCTCCAGTTTCTCGAGCCCAAGGTGGTGTGGAGCTGCAACAGCAGTTAACATCATTTGTCAGAAATAGCTCCAGTGGAGCCCAGGCTGCATCTCATCAAGTGCCTCTTCCTCATTTGAAACAAACAGCTCCAGTCATCAGGACACCTGCAGGAGTAAGTTTTCTCCACCTATATGTGAAAATTCTCCTGTCCATCAATCCCCCCAAACTTTGTGCTTGTGTCTCACTTAAAATAAATAGTCTGCTTGGAAGGGGTGCTTTTCACCCCCAAAGAAAAAAGGGCCAAGGATCAGCTTTTGCAACTTCTATTTATGACCAATGTATTGACATAGTATTCCTGGATGGTCCTCCATTGCTTTTATTTGAGCTTGAACTGCACATGTGCTAATTTTCTGTGAATGAAACATTCAGAGAAGGGTTCATACTCAGCCCCCAAGTTTTGGCACAGCTTAGGCTCTAGACCATCCATCTAGTAAATGTCAACTGTGGAATGTGAATTTGTTGGACTGACATTGCTTTACTCTGTGTCCTACTCCGATACTGCCAGTAATACCACTAGAAACATGGCAATATTTGGAAACAGTCTTGATATGGGGTGGGGCAGGGGGTGCACTATGGGACTGGGCAGGGTAGCAAGCAAACAGTGGCTGGCCTTCTTCAGTCATTGGGTCTGGCCAAATATTCCCTCATCTTTCAGGCTGAGGAGGTGAGCCCTTTGTTTGTCTGATTTACTGTTCTACAGTGGTCAAGGCATTGGATTGGTCTTGACCTTTTCTTGCTCCAATTTTTGTTCTCATGAGGTTAAGGTTCCCTTCTTTGGTTACAACAGTAAATTGTGAAGTTTGGCCCATCTCTCTCTAGTGTGAGCCAGTACCACCTACTGAATAGATTCAGTTAGGAACCAGTATGTCATTGGTCATGGCCACTTTCAACTGTTGGACAGTTTTCATTTCATCAATTGGTTCTTGATGCTTTGAGTTGCAGGAAATGGACTAAGTGAGTCTCATCGGGTGATTTACAGGTTGATATGGCTGCACTGCAGCACATGAGTGACAGTGATCTCAAAGAACTCGGCATGCCTATGGTGAGTTGGTCCTCCTCTCTGAGTCCATATAGTAGTAGACCTTGCATCTGCTTGGGTTTTCTGTTGAGATATTCAGGATCATCCCATTTCAAGCCTCAAGATCAAGCTCTCAGTAGATGGGAACTATTTTTGGGTGTTCCTCAGTGGGAACCTCATTGCTCTGCAGGAAGTAATCTGCTTTTTTCATTTGTAAGGAGTCACAAAGAATGGTAATGGGTCTGTTTCTTTGATGACAAATTCTATGGTTAGTGTTTTGGTTTGATGATTACTGGCAATTGTTTGTGGCTGTGAGGCTTCATGCTTTTGCTTTTCAAGAAATTGTTGAAGGGATAGCCCCAGGGCAAGAAAATTGTTTAAAGCATGGACCAATATAAATAACATCAGCATTTGATGCAAATACCTCTTAACCAACAGAAAGCAACTTCAATACTGAAATAGTGATTGTGTTTTGCGTTTGCTCTTTTTGGACAGGGACCAAGGAAGAAGATCCTGCTAGCACTTGGGCATTCGAAAATAAGTACATTATCATAGAGTTCATTTTGCAATGAGGTGCCTCAGTTCCAGTACACCGCACAATTGTCACTTGCAGAATGGTAGGAGTACAGTAGAGAATTGCATTGCTCTGCCATGCTCAATCACATCATGTTGATAATAGTCTTTTTAATACTCTTTTCAGGGTTCTTTGGATGCGACAGTGAAAGCATATTACCTCAAAGTTCATCCAGGTTCAGGTATTCATAAGACAACGCCTCAAGATTTGGCTCCTGTGTAGTAGGGGAGTTATATTCTGGTTTTCCATCTCAAATTTCTTCTTGTGCGGAGCATGTCCAGGTAAACTTGAATCTAAGCCTTAAAGCACTCAGAGAAATTTTCTAGTGTATTTGGAAAGCACCTTATATTTGTGAACAAGGCTATTAGAAAAGGGGAGGGATCTTACATTTACTATCTATGAGTGAGAGAATGAGGCCTAGGAATGCAGTGTTGGACTCTTGCCTCATCCTAGGCCCCTTATTTTGGGAATGTAGGGTTGGACTCTTACCTTGTTCTAGGCCCCTTGGTTTGGGAATGGCCAAGGCCTGGCATCAACATTACAATACCAATCTTGTATTAGATGAATATCAATCTCGATACCAAGTATATATTAGTGTTGGGCATTTCTTTGATCCAATGCCAGTTCTTTGCTTGAGAACTGGAGTGTGTAATTTTTGACAACTGCTGGTTTTTCAACAGAAAAAGAAATTTTCATGGCCAACAAGAAGTCCTTTTTTCCTCTCCTTGTGAGATGGGAAGCATCCTGCTTTGCATTTGGGGCTTATTTTTTCAAAATTCCAACCCATGTCAAAATTTCAATAATTCTTTACCAAACTAAAAAAGAACTTGGGACTAATATAAAAGTTTTCTAAAAGCACCAAATAGGCTCGATAGGTTGGTAAGTGAACACTTAAGCTCTCAAAGAGTTGTCATTCCTCTCTCATCACATTCAGCTTGTAGTGTTTTAAACTTCAAACCCTCCAGGTAGACCTACCTCCTCATGGCACCCTTATAGACTTTTACAAACCCTAAATTGGGTTAAGGAATTTTGCAAGGATTTGGTGTGCTTTTCCTTCTCTTTTCATTTTTGCTCCTTGATTTCCTTTCTCATCTCCTTCTCTAATGTCTTCTTTTGAAAATTAATTAGATCCATTATTTGACACAACCACATGTGACTAGCAACAATCCATTAGCAATGTTTTACTTCTAATGGACTCCTTGTTGACAAGCATTATGACAATCACAAAAAAATCAATAAAGGTTTGAGCATCATGTGTCAAACTTTTAACTAGTCAATTGTCTTCATGAGAACATGGGTTGTCCGAGTTAAACTACCTCATGGTGCCTATGTGGTTTTTATCATTGAATTTATCATATTTTCAATCATAACAACCATTGAACCAAAATGGTTTCAATCCTAACAAATTGTTGTTTGTTGACACAAAGTCGATTAAGTTTGTGGTGATTAAGATGACAATGTCTAAAATGGTTGGGGTGATTAAACTACTAATTGACATGGTGAAACAAATTTATTTTTAAGAAATTTTTAAGTAATTTTTTGTTTTCTTTTTTTTGCTACAATGAACAAGTTGCCAAACTTGTGAAAGATTGCTAAAACTATGATTCACTATTTATTTATTGTTAATATTACTCCTATCCACATCATCATGATTGTTTTGAATCATATTGGTGATGATGATAATGTGTTCAAAATGAAATGTCAACCTTCACCTTTTGGGCCACAATCCAAACCTTTATCATTTGACCACCACTTCACACGGTGACGAGAAGTGTTATCACAAAATATATAAACACATAGATATTTCAAATTTCACACATTATAACCTTAGTATATAATTAGGGAATTTCATAATGAAATTGATCACATGTATTTAATTTCATTATTTGATTTGATTTTTTTTTGTTTCATATTTTCATTAAAATTTATATTGTCAAGTTAAATTTCAAAATGTAAAAATGACATTAATTTTTATTTTATTTTCAAAAAATTGATTGCAATGAATCATGGCTTTTCAAAAGGTTCAACTTGACTAAAACATTCACATTGACTAAAAGGATGTCCATTTTGATTTGAGGCATGAAGAATGAAGGACATGTGGTTCTTTTGATTGGTTATTTTGACTAAAATGGTTATTTTGGCAAAATGTAATCATACATTTTATCAAAAGGGACAAAAAAAATTAGGTCCATTAAAATAATCATGGTTTAGTCAAATTGGCCAAATTAACAGGCCAATGGGTTAATCAAATTAGCCATATTGATAACTAGCCTATTTGTTGGGCTTAAAGGTACCTAGTATTTAGCCTAACAAGGCTATTAGGTTAAATTATGTAGCTAATTAGGTTAAGTAGCCTAGATAGTAGAGTTTTGGGTTTAGATAGGTAGGTAATGGTTAGGCTAGACTATTAACTAGGCTTAGGTCAAGCTACTTTGTGAGCTATTTTGCTAACCTTAGGCTATTTAACTACCTTGGCCTAGGTAGGTTAAACTAAGCCTAGCTAAAAATGGGTTAGTTAGTTATGTTAGGTTAAGCATGTAGCTTGTGCTTAACTATACTTAGGCTATTAATGTTAGGTGATTAAATTTTAAGTTAGTAGTTATTGATAGGTTATAACATAGGCCTAATTAGTAAGTTAATTAACTATGTTAAATAAGTAACCTAGGCCTAGTTAATCAAGTAGCTAAGCTAGCAAGGCCAATTTATAATGTAATATGTTTGGCTACCTACCTACTAAGGACATTATTTAATTACTTACCCTCCAACCTACCTTCCTACCCAACTAAAATAACCTATCTACCTACCTACATATGTAAAACATAATGTAAAAAAATTGAAATTCATTACAATATGTTGACAAAAAAATTCACCTTACGAAAGTGATTGTGTAATGGTTAATTAAGGATTTTACTTTTCAACATGAAGGTGAAAAGTTCAAGTTTTCACACTTGCAACCTAGGTTATCTTCATAACATTGACCTAGGCTACTTTGGTTACCTAGACTACTTAATTAATATAATTTGCATGGCTAACCTAGGCAGAATAGGTAGGTATGTAAATTATTATTATTATTTTGGGCATTAATTTGAAATAATAATTGAAAATTATAGATTTGTAAAATTGTTTCATTTGACTAATCAGAAAAATCAAGTCAAAAAAACCCAATCAAAAGATCTCATAAAAAAACCTAGCCAAAAAACCCTAGTCAAAAAGTTGAAGTCCAAAATGAATTGTCCAAAATGGCACTATGGTCAAGTTGGACAAGTGGGCAAAAAAGACCATGTGGGGGGGTTTTTTTATTGATATTTTCAATGGAAAAATCCATGATTTCTTACAGTGGGTTCATATTCAATTGAATTGAATTCAAATTCAATTAAAGATAAGTGGGATGCAAATTGATGTAAAAGATATTGAAAATCTAATGATGTCTGTGGTGTTTTTAAATAATTTGTTGGAAAATATACATATTTAAACAAACACCTTTCCATTCCTCTTTACTTGGGAATTGGTTAAATATATTCAAAATTTGAAACTATAATCCAAAAGGATATAACTTTTGGAACTTAGAGTTGATGTACCTAAACCAACTTCAATGAATTACTATCATCAGAATTATGTAATTTCAAGATTAACTCCATTACACATGTTTTTTATTTCATTATTTTCTAAAAATATTTTTCATAATCAAATTGAAATTTTTATTTTTTAAATTTCAAAATGTAAAAATTATTACATTAATTTTAAATAATTATTTCAAAAAAATTAATATTCTAAATTAAATTATTTAGGTTATAATTCGAATATATATAATATAATATAATTAATTAAAATGTATAGCATCTTTAACTCCTCATGCCAAACATATTACATTAAATGAATAATTTGATTTGGGATATATATTGAAATATAATATTTGTATTCAAATTAAATATTAAACCTGACAATGAATTGAATTGAATTTATGTAATTCAAATTCAATTTTTTTAAAAATTTTTTATGTCTAGATATATTTACACCATTTTAAATTTAAAGACATTACATTAATTCAAACTTCAAAAAAATTTCCTAAAATTCATAATATAATGTGTTTTATTATAATACTTAGTAATTATATAATTATGTAACGACATTAATTAATATATTTAATTCAAGTTGAATAACATGTATGCACCCTTGTTTTAATAATGGAGTTTTTTTCTATGATTGCAATATTTAAAATTCTATTTTAATATTACCACATCATCAAAAGTAATACTATAGTCACAATTATGTGTGATGTTTGGATTAGTCACTTCAGTCAAATGGGTAATTCCACATGGTCATTACATTTGTCATGTGTATAATATATTGTGTTTGATTTCATTAAAGAACATTTTGAAATCTAATACTTGGAAACAATCCTTACTAAGATGGAGCTACCTAATCTTGATGTTACTCAAATTTAACATTATTAGTTGTCTTACATTAATAACATTGATTCTATAGTCAACTTAGTCACAATGTTACTAGTTTAAAAACAATGGTTTTGTTGTAATGTGTCATCCATGGCCCTAGGGTTTAATGGCCAAATCTATGTACCCTAAATCACACATTAATGTTTTCTTTTGTATAAAGCCTATTCCAATTACGTGTTTACCCAACTAGCCAATATCACCTTGTTTGGTTCAAAATAATTGTTTATAACCATGGTCTTGTATTTTATTTTATTTTAAATTCAATGCAATCTTGAATGGTTTGAAGCAAGACACGTTTAGAAGATGGAAGGCATGTGAAGTGTGTGAAGGAAAAGTAACCATGTCTAATCAAAAGTCTTCTACTTGGTCTATTGCTTTTAATGTCACATGTGAACCATGTTTGTTTACAATCAAAAGGTGATGATTGGTTTGAGAGATGCCATCTAGGACTAACTTCTTTAAAAAATGGGGAATTTTTTAAACATGAAAAATGTCATCCATACTTTCTTTTGCATCACCATGTAAGTTATTAACTTGCATAATCTAATGTAGTTCTCATGGTTGCATTCACCAAGTTGAAAATGTAGAAAGTAGGTCAAAATCTATCAAGTGCATTTTCAATTAACAATAAACCATTCTCAAGACTTGGGAATGCCACTACAAACTTCATGTGATCTATGACTAGCTAGAACCTTTGCACCTAATTTTATATTATCTTTGATGTTGGTCCCATCCAAGCTTTAAACATGATCTAAATTATGCTTGTGTTGTGTGTAAATGTTTTATAAGTTTTGGTAGAATGAATGACAAGATGTTGTGTTCAACCCCTATGCCCTACAAACTTTGAGGCCTTTTGCTATATGGATGTTCAAGATGCCATCTTTTGAACCAGTGCCACCAATTGTTTCCAAGTACTAGATTTCAAAATGTTGTAAGCCTAATTTGGGTGAGTTTAGCCATCTTCATTTTTAATTACTATAGGACAATGGACAATTTGACATTTTTCATGGCCAAGACCTATGCTATTATTGTTGCATCATCATGTTCAATTTGGACACTTGGTGGTTCCATTTTCTTGGACCTAGTTTCCCTTTTAGGTGGTGTAAAAGAGAGGTAAAACGTACATTCCAAAACATGCTAACCTTCCTCAAAAATATCTTCTCACTTTTCACATAGATGTTTGTGGCTTCTTTAAATTGTTGGTTTGTCCATTTTCCACACATCCCACAACAACAACATTTTCATTAACTTGTGGTTTGGGTGTGGTAGGCCAAAGCATGATGTTTTCTTTCTCTAGATCATTGCAGCTCATCATGTTAGTTCAATGTTTGTGAAGCACATTCAAATTCATAATTAGCTTGGTCTTCTTGGTTTCAACCTCCAATGCCAAGTGTGGGGCCAACACTTGGGACTCATAAAAGGTAACTTTTTTTCCTTCTTGAATAGATCCCATGAATAAAAGAACCATGTGAGGTCAAAGTAACAAGTTAATGAATGTGTTTCTAACTCTTTTATTATAAAAATCAAATTAAAAAACTTAGAAAACATTTCCCATGCTATGTTTGCATTTGTGGCTACCATGCATGTTATGGGGGTGAACTTCAAAGTGTGGTGCAATGGAAGAGGCTAAAATTATGGGATATTGGTCACAGTGATCCTCTAGGTGTTGGCAAGACTACTCTCTACTAGAACTAATGATTGTATAGGGATTTGGGGAACCTTTCTATGTATAGGTGGTTTAGTAATGTGATTCCACTCACTAATAAAAAAAGTGTCATTTGTGACTATTGTTTGTGATTAAATTTTAATCGCAAGTTACACTTGCAACTGAAAATCAGCCTAGTAGCAAACGATGTTAATCGCAAGTGATGGATGAATTTATTTTGTAGAATACAAGTATGGTGATTTTATACATGTATCTAAGAATGAGTTCTTGTGATTACATTTGCGATTACATTTGTAACTACAATGCACACCAATATGTTCACATGTGGTAGCCTAAAAATGTGACATGTGGCATCATTTGGATTTTTCAAAATATTTTGTCAAAGAATTTTTTTTTTCAACCATCTAATTAAATCATTTAAATTGTGCCATGTGGTGGCCTAAGATTGTGCCACATGGCAACTTAAAATTGCCCTATAATCATTTAGGATTAATTTAAGGTTGGACCATGTGGCATCTAGGTTAAACATAAGTTAAACCACTTAATTTAATTAAGTGCCTAAGGTACCTAGCCTAGTTTTGAACTAAGCCATTTACAATAGGCCATGTGGCACCTAGGTTAAACCTAGGCCACCTAACCATAGGTCTAGCTTAAGTAGGTAGGTATTTAGGTCTAGGTCTAAAACTTTTACACCAAAACCCTATTTTATTTTAAGTTTAGCCTTTTGGGTGAAGCCTAGGTGATTAGATTCTCCCATATGGCAATTGAAAAAATTGAATGTGTTTACTACACTAAAAAACCTACTTATATAGTTTGTAAACTTGAGAGGGAAGATAAACAATATGTGATAAGATTTTAATTACATCCTAGTTGCAACTATTCCCTAACACATACTATTACATAGCCTACCTACTTAATAGCATAAGTTCTTACTTATTTAAATAATATTTATTTTAAGTACATATTTAACTAACCTATAAATAATTATTTATTTTAAATACCTATTTTAATAGCTTCTAAATAATTATTTACAATTAAATAACTTATTAGGTAGCTAATGGGTATGTAGGTAGGTAAGTATTCAATAAATGGGTATATACATATAGGTATGTATGTATTATTAAATAATTTATGTATGTGTAACTATTACGATGAATGCGAACATTAAACACCATCTTCCAATAAATGGAATTCATCCATAATGTTCATCCATAACTCTTAACTAAGTTTTAGTTAACTTTCAGTTAAACCTCAGTTAATTTTTAGTTAAATCCTGATTAAGTCCTAGTTAAGTCTTATTTAATTCCTAGTTAAGTTTAAGTTAATTTCAAGATAACTTTTAGTTAAATCCTAATTGAATCCTAATTAACTCCTAGTTAAATTTTAGTTAATTTTTAATTAAGTCTTAGTTAAGTTTAATTAACTCTTAGTTTACTTTTAACTAAAATTGAGTTAAATTTTAGTCAAGTTTTAGTTAACTCATAGTGGACTCCCAATCAAGAAGGTTCCCAAAAAACTTCCTTATTTGATGCACATGTAAAAGCCTCCTTGAAAACTTCCTTGAACTATGTCCCCAAAGGGGTATAAATAAAAATAGTACCCCTCATGTTCTTCAATTTATTCAACACCAATTTTAGGCACAATCTTGCACCATAGCCTTGTCATGTTTTTTTCATGTCCATGTTTACATATGTTAACATAATAAAGATCCGTTTTTATGTTTGTATTACACATCTCCGATTCTTGTTTTTAATTTTTGTGTTATTGTTTTTTAATCACATGATCTTGTTTTGTTCCTTGTTTGAAAGTTAGACTTAAACCTTTCTTTTAACCTTTATTCTTGTGATTCTTCGTACCCTTGACAACTACTAGGTAGCATATGTATCTTATACAATTACCATGTGATTATTTTGGTTGTATGTGTAACTAAACATATATACAATGTTGTAAAAAATACAAAGACATTAGGGTTCAAGTACGATTAGGGTACTCCATTTGAAACATAAGGATTCATTCTTAAGACCCCCAAATTCACCTTTTTTTTTATAAAACTATGACATGTTTTAAATTTCCCTTTTTTTCTCATGTTAAATGAAATAAATCTACTCCAAATTTTAAATGGGCATCTAAAATATATATATTTTTCACTTATGAATGCAAGAATAATAAATTTTATCCAATGTGGGCCATGTACTATCAATGGTCCAAATTCCTAGAAATTTCATTTTTTGAAATTTTGTACATTACAATAAGGCATTTGGTTCTTGTCACACTTGAACATTTTATATACATTAGCAATTATGGTGTTTGTGGTATAAATCTTGAAGCAAAATAATTTATTTAAATGTTCCTTATAGGCCTTCAAACCTTTTTTTCTCACAAAACAAAGTCTTGGAAAGTTCTAGGATTTGTTAAGAATCCTTAAGTTTGTTCAAATTTGAAGTTCTATGCATAAAATAATACCTTAATAATGTTTGTATTAATGAAAAAAAAAAAACTTTCAATATGAATTTGTTATTAAGTTTCAACAACATGTTCAAATGAAAGGGTCCATTGGATATTAAATGAGACAATCCTTTTGGGAACCTCAACTATACTTGGACCCATTACGAAAAATCAACCTATTGGAAAGATGAAACAGGTCATAATCGCAATTAGTTGAAACGAAGATCAAAATTCATCCAAATTTGAAAAATATTGCATAAACAACCATTTGTAGTCATAGGCGACATTTAGTCGCATAGCGAATGGTTGCAAACGACAAGATTTCTATTAGCGACTTAAACTAGATTATATTTTTATTTCTAATTTACTTCCAACACATTTGCATTTTTAGTAGAAAGTTCATGTTTTGATACAAATGAAAGAGGAAACAAGATGAGTGGGATGTGACTAAATATGAATTCCATTTGGTGACCATCAACTCCTCATCATGATTGCCATTTTTGGCAACAAAAGGAAAAATAATTGTGAATTTTTTGTCGCAAAAATAAAATAAAATTATCATTTTTTATTACAAAAGGAAAAATAAAAGTGGGTATTTTATTTCCTAGTTTATGTTTGAGGAACTTTGACTTCAATGAACATATATTTAAATCCTTTGAAAATATGTTCTTAAATCCTTTGTAAGATTATGAAATCCTTTGTAAAAATTATGATTAAGAGGATGTTAAGATTTAAGTTAGAGACTAGATATGCAAAGAGATATGTAAGGAGTTGTTCTTTATGGTGTTGTTATTATTAAACCTCATATCATCGCAGAAAGAATGTCCCTATAACCCCTCCTTATTTCTCTATGAGATTTCCCATAATGTGGCCTATGGTGTTGGCTTCATGTGAACATGATTATGTAATTGTTTGAAGTGTAAACATGACCCTAATGATGAAGCATAAAGCCCAATTGAGATAAAATATTTAAAAATTGAAAATAAATTTTCTTGACAAAAATTATTCAAAATTAGATATCTCCCCCCACCTTAGGTCTAAAAATCAAAAAATCACCTTCAAGAAATCCCACTCATCAAAAGCTTTCTAACAACACCAACATCTTGCCCTAATTTCCCTAAAATATTTAGTTTTGATTTTATAATTTTTCAATATTCAATAGCTCTTGCACCATAAGTCTAAATGTTATCAAACCACCTCAATGCATGGTCCCTACGCATTGAGGGCTTTCCAATCGCACCAAGATCCAAAACGTGGGGCAACATGGTTTGGGAGATGTCACCCCCACTCATCGCACGCTTGCTTTTAAAGGAATCAAGAATGGGGTGTGGGGCAACATGGTTTGGGAGGTACTCATTGCATGCTTGCTTTCTAATGGAATCAAGAACGTGACGGTGAAGGAAGAGGGTAAGCAATATAACCAAGTATGAAATCCTTTGCACAAAGCAATGGGTCAAG
>Ga0209611_10008549_pt1 | contig 15933 bp, 9 predicted proteins | sample S1TSphgellanicum_3_FD_187693 | JGI IMG/M metagenome (GOLD analysis project Ga0209611, IMG submission 187693) | Host-associated microbial communities from peat moss isolated from Minnesota, USA - S1T2_Fc - Sphagnum magellanicum MG (SPAdes) (version 2) | ecosystem: Host-associated > Plants > Peat...
ACTAAATAAAACATGAAGTTGTGTTGGGCTTTAAGTGCAAATGAAGGTTTGTCATGAATTGTCATGTTTTTGGATAGTTATGTGCCTTTAGGAAAAAGTTAAATTTTGATATGTATAACATTGGTCAAAAAAATGAAAGGAAATTTCCAACAATAACCTATTTAACAAGAGTGATTTTGGGCATGACTAATAATTTAATGAAGATAGATCGAATAATTTCTATTGTTGGGATCCTCACAAGTCTTACTTGATGTTGCCTTGGTGAATTTTTTTTGAATCTACTTATTTTATTTACTAATAATTGGCATGAACATGTGAATTGTGAATATTGAGGCAAATGAAGGTCTAAGGAATATGAAAGGGTTTGGCAAAGTGGAAAAACTTTAAAATGTTATTGATATTTAGTTGTCTTCACATTAACGATTATTACCCATGATTTAATTTAGCAATCTTTTAATAAATTTGATCACTAGAATAAAAAGACCAATATGTGACTAACACATTTACAATTACTTGTGATTATTTGGTTTTGCAATTAAATTTTTGCGCTCCTTGATTAATGTGACATCATGTTAACATCAGCCAAATCACCTACAATTAGGTTGCGACTAAATTGGTTTACATCTATATATGGGTTGGATTTAAAATCTAAGAATAACCATCTAAAGTCCCATTAATCACTAGTGAAGTGGTGTTTAGTCACAATCAACATATGTTTATATATATCATTATAATAATTAATTGATTTATGATTAAACTTAATATTCATAGTATTTTTATTTTAATTAAAATCATTCATATGATTATTGTAATTATATTAATTTCATTACATTAAATTACTTCGATTTTCTAATCAATTAAATATATTCCAACATAGCCTCTTATATTGAATATTTTTATATTTTCAATAACAATAAGATTATTATAATTCTAATATAATTTCCATAAAATCATAATAACTATTTTCCTTATACATTAATTGTAATAGACATATAATTTATAATTCAGCTTAATTATTCATAATTTAAATTAATCAATAATTTAAAATTTTAAAATATTTCCACTAAAATTCAATGAATTAATTTATTTCTATAATGATAAGAATTACATTATAGTATACTAGAATATTTAATCATGTATTCACAATATATAATTATTATTACATCATAAAGTATTTAAGTAATTTTACTCTAAATTTAAATTATTATGATAAATTATATTACTTATAATTTATTATTACTTATGTAAAATGAATAAATAATGTTACAAAATAATTGAAAAGTTATGTCTTATAGTTAAGATTTTTATTTCAAAATTTCATAATCTTAAAATAGTGAACAAGTTGCTGTAATTATTATATTTAAAAACAAAGATATACTAAAATAAAATAATTGTATGTGTTATTCATTATTTACTTATTTACAATAAATTTTAACATAAAAACATATAATTATATATTAATAATTATTATTCTACACTAACATAAAATAATTTTAATTATTTAATTTATTTGTAAATTAGAATAAATTTTATTATTATTATAATATATAATATATAATATAGTTCTTATTTAAGTTTCCAGAATAATCATAGTTTAATTAAAATAATTAATTTTATTACCATAACTCCATGGATATTAATATAATAAAATAAAATATTTATTTCTTGTAACTACTTGTTCATAATATATCACTTTTATAAATAATTATAATTAATTATATTTATTGACTACAAGTTACACTAAACAATTATTGTTACAACATAAGTTTTTATATTATGTAATTTATATTCTTACAATAAAATAAATCGATTATTATAATTAATGTTACATTACTTCAAAATCATTGTAATTATTTCAGATAGATATTAATTATAATAATTTCATAATAATTTTGTAATTGAACATAATTATTCACAATATGTAATTTATAACTTTAAATCTGCATTAAAATTTTGGAAAAATTGTAAGGTAATTCAAATAATTATTGTAATGATTATAATTGCAGGAATTATTTTACAATATTTTTTTATTTTGAAAAATGTGACTACTTATCTATGATAAATATTTTTATAGTAATATTACAGTAATTAGAATATAAATTAATATATGTTTTTCAGATTATTGTATTTATAATTAATTACCAATAATTTACTTGACCAATAACGATTTTTACAATAATAAATGTAGTTATATAATAATTACAGGAATTATTTTATTTCTATTTTTAAGATAATTATTTTTGGTACGAATTTATTTTTGTAATAAAATTTATTAATTCATTATTTTTAATTTAAATATAAATTTTTATTATATTTATTCTAAAGTATTATTATTTTTACATTAATTATAATATCCATAATTCAACCAGATTGTAAAAAGTAAGGAAATGTTTTAAAATATTTAAGTTTTTTATTTATCTATGACTTATGTATTGACAAGTTGTGAGTAACTAGATAGCTAATTAGTTAAATATTAAGAAGTTATTGGTTATTTAAATAGTTGATAATGCATACTTAATATTTGTAATGTATAGTTTACATTTTAAATATATGTTAAATTTAATCATTATTAATGAAATGATTATCTAATTATTTAGTGAGGCATGTACTTGAATTGTTTAGAAATTTAAAAACTAAGAAAAAAGGCACAAGGAAAGTTTTGAAATTGCAACTTAGTTTGTGAGGAAGTTGCAATTTCAAAACTTATCCCATATTTAATGATGTCCTTTATAATAACTTAAGATATCCATAACTTGAAAAACATTTGTTAAAAATTGATTTTATAACATTACAATCCATCTTGTAATGTATTTCATTAAAAACAATTTTTGTTCTACCCATTTCAAGATGCCTAATAAAAAACCATTTTGTAGATTACAACAATCAGGACATTTTTATGGTACACATTAATTTGAAGATGCCCGTGTTGAAATTCCTAATGCAATTGAATACCATGTAGTGCAGTATTGTCAAGATTTGGATCCCAATTAGGAGGCCTTTGCTTGATCTTGATAATGAAATCAAGTTGCACTTTGGACATTTATTTCATAGGACACATTGAATTGTTTGGCGTGGCACCCATGTTGACATTTTTTGCACAATTTTATCAAAAGAAAAAAATTCATGGATTTACATTGATTTGGTTAAAAGCACGTCAGGGAGATCAAACATAAAAAGGAAAACCCCACATTTGCAACTACATCTTCAATTCATTTAAAACTACAATTTGTTTTTGGAAATGACAAACCCAATCAAAAAATGTTTTTTAATTGAAATATATTATTTAAAATTTTAAACCACCATGTATTCAATAAGTATAAGTCAAAAATGACATTTCAATTACAAATGTCAACCTCGTGTCAACATCATTACAATAGCTACTATAATTACAAATGACATTTATTATTACAATCGAAGATTGTTTTCAACTATAACTATAGGGTGGATGAATTTCATTTATTAACATTATATGATGTCATTAAATTTCTAGTTGTAAATTATACCATGTTATAATTAAGCCAGACAAAGGGTTCATGCAATAGTTTAATGACATGTGGCACTTCCACATCCATAAGTTAGGCTATTTAAACACAAGGTTAGACTAGGCCACGTGACACCCAGGTTAACCTTATACATAGGTAACCCAAGTTAAGCTACAATACAACACCTAGGCTAGGTTATGCTCCAATAGCTTATGTGGTCCCTAGGTTATGCTTAGATCTAAGCCGCATGACACTTAGACTAGGCCTAGACCTAGGCTAAATTTAAACCTAAACCACATGGCACCTAGAGTAAACATAGACCTAGGCCACATGGCATTTAATTGAAAAAAATCCTATTTCTTTTTTAGTTTAGTTTTAAGGGTTGAACCTTTTTGATTGATTCATCCTAAATGTCAATTCTATTTTAATGTGTTTTGCATTTTTCCAACATTTTCAATGCACCTCCTTATATAGTTTAGAAACTTGAAATGGAAGACAACAAATATGGCATAAACAATTTAATTGTAACCTAATTACAAATTTGTCACAACTATTACTTATTATGTACCTACCTACTTATCTAACTACTACCTAACCTATCTTATTACCTATTAACCTAAATTATAATTATTAATTAACCTAGCTGTATGGCATTTAAGTTAGGCTAAGGTTAAGCGAGGTAATTATACCTTAGCCTATACCACCTAGGCCACATGGCACCTATTCCTAGATCACATATGCCATTTAAAACCTAGGGTTAAGTAAGGTGGCACTTAGACCTAGACCACATATGCCGCATGGCACCTAAGGCTAGGCTAAACAACACCTATGTTTAAATCACATATGCCCCATGCCACTTAAACCTTAAATAGGCCATGCCATGTTTCATATAAGTTAGATTTGAACTTAAGCCATGTGACACCTAGGTCTAGACCTAAACCTAGCCATGCCGCATGTGGCATTTATGTTATTTGAAAACCTAAGCCACACCATGTGGTATTTATGTTATTTAAAAACCTAAGTCGCATTATGTGGTAGTTAAATTATGCTTAGACATAGTCCATTTGGCATTTATGTTATTTAAAAACCTAAACCACACCATGTGGCACTTAGGCTACACCCAAACATAAGCCATGTGGCATTTTAGCTATTCCTAAAGTTGGGCCACATGGCAGTTCAGCTAGGCTTAGACCTAAATTACATGGAACTTATGTTAAACATAGACTTAAGCCACACCTAGGCTAGGTTTAGACTTAAACCACATGGCACCTAGGTGTTAACCATGCATTAAATATAGATTTGACCTTTGTAAATGTTAAATTAGAAAAATTTATAAATGTTAATTAATTAATTATTAATTATCTTGCTGATTATAGTGAGTGGTGCATATTTTGAATTAATGTTGATTATGTATTAAATAAATATTTACCTTTTTATAAATTAGTTTTTTCTATATATGTTAACTAATTAATTATTAGTTACCTTGCTAGTTTTAGTTAGTGGTTCATACTTGAATTAATTCCTATTTAGTGTTAGAATTGCGTTTAATTACTAGTTAGAATCAACTAGTTGATATAAAAAAATGAATTTGAATCGATAAATTATGTTTAGTTTGAACATGCTTGCATGGGGATTATTTAGGCTCTTGTATACATGTATTTTTAGAAGGGTATATTTTGTCTATCAACATTTAGTGACCATTTTTTGGGTTCAAATACATTTTGTTTATTTTTTTGAAAAATGGTAGATTTAAATTAAAAATCTCTAGGAGACCATATATATTTCATTTTTCTCTTGTATAAATATATATAATCATGTATTCACAATTTTTGAACTTAGAAAAAACTTATAGTTTAAATTTTGTTTTGTAATTTGTTTTATTGCAAAATTTCAAATAACACAAAAATTGGAAGTTGGAAACCACTAATGAACAACCATGTTGTTGGTTAAAGCAAATATCTAAAAGTGCAAGGAACCACTTGGGCATAAATGGACTTAATACCTTGGAGAGGAAATAATCTAGTGCCAAAATCACCTTCCAAAACAACATCCTTAGTACATTGAAGAGAAAAAACTTATGGATGCATAAGAAACACTTCAATTCAACTATTTAGGATTCACCTAGGAGAGGGAGGTACCCCACAAAAAAAAAAATCTTTCAATAATGGATAATGGGTTAATTCTTAAATATTTTGAAATTACAGGTAAATGATCAAAAAAATTCAATGGCTCAAAATACTCATATTAGATGAAGTTTAAAAGTCTAATCTCATGTACGACATGTAATAGGGAAGGATATAAATTTGGTTATTGTCCTTATAAGTGTTAGAAAAAAAGAAATTACATGTCCATTTATTTAGAAATTTTTTTTTGTTATAGTTTACTTCATAAAAAAAACAAAGTTCTCTTTTGGTTTTTATGTATTTTGAAGAATTTTTAAAAGCCACATTTCAACATGGCAACAATCACTAACAACACAATGATCACTAATAGTCATAAGATTGTCAAATACCAATTCACAATGTTGAGGGACAAATCAGTGTTGGGGTTTTGACGCACCCCCAAGCTCCTTAATGAATTCAAATGTGAGTCCAAACTGAAAACAATGGAAGAGCAAGGAATCGAGGCACGCTTCCTGGCTTGCAACATTTTGAGGGGATAGAGGGGCGTGCTGGAGCTCCAAGATGGGACTAGGAAGAGTGACAAGTATCAACTACTCACATGGACCTGCACAAAACCAACACAAGGTGATTAGTGAATAGTTGAAGCACTTTTGGTGTTACAACGAGCCATAGGCAACTCGAACTCACAAGACTCACCACAGCCTGGACTTGGGGGAAGCCACCACCTTCCCCCTTATAATATACTTTGTGCCTCTCCACAAGACCCACATTCAAATGGCTTTTTGTCCCAGGACTCCCAAGTGGGAGTCCCAAAATTGCCAAAATTAGGATTCTTGCGACTTTGGGGCCCCATAACTTTGTGTACAGACCTCTAATTAAAATGAGGTCTAAAATAAAGTTATAGCCTTCGTTGAGAGCTTTCCAACAGTATGTGGCACGCCACCTGCACACAAGGAAATCGGGTCGATTCTTGACTTTTAGTGGTTGAGAGTCAGACTGCCAATTTGACTCCCAGCCTTTCTTTTGGCCATAACTTGTGTTTCAGATTCCAAATGGGTCATGCGAGCCCATTTTAGACATCTACGTTTCAATAGCTTTCTAATGGTATAAAGAATTTTTCGAGCCATTAGGTTTTGACCCTTGCAATCGCTCTCTAAACATTTGGGAGTCCACCGGAAGTCCACCGGGACTCCAACTCCCAAAGTGGAAGCTCTTTTGGGAGTGTGAAGGTTCATTCCCTCACACTTTCCTTCACTCTCGGGCTTCCCTCCTGGCCCGCAACCTCGCAAGCCCTTATCTTGGTTGTGAGCCCAAGGCTAGGGTTGCGATAGGTTTTATAACATAACCCTTGCTAAGATCTAATTATAACAATTTATTATGCAAGTTTATGTGATTACCATCAATTCAACACACATACATACTTGCATGCAAATCAACACCAACTTGCACATGTTCTTTAACCATCTTTATGATATTATTAAACAAATCGAAGGTAAAATCCATGTGTCAACTTTGGTTGTTTCACCTTTCAATATAACTACAAATGATCCTTGTGGTGTAGCAAGTGCCAATGTTTGATTCAACACTTAATATAATGTTTGATCTAATACATGCATGGAATACCAAAGGTTCACATGTGTGCATTCACTTTCTCACCACTAAGTGTAACAATTGTCGTTTTAACACAATTATAATAAGAAATTCAACTCAACTTCTATTACCAAGAACCTAACAAGGTGTTGAAACAACAATCTCACCATGAAATGGCACATCAAATATTCGAACATGGTGTGGCAATGGTGGTCACCAATGTTGTGCATGTAAGTGTCAATAATTGTATTTATGGTGTGTAAATAATGTGTAAGTGTAAATCATTTACACTTACATTTACATAAGGCAATGTAAATTTTTTTCAATTTCATTTACATTACCTTGTGTAAATGTTTGAAGCGTGTAAGTGTAAATACTAAAATTATTTGTAAAGTCACCTTATATTTGGGCCTCTTTTCATCCCCAAACCCTTCTTTCAATGACATCATAAAAATAAGGAAATTTTATTAAATATGGGAATGAAATGCTAAAATCCAACATTTAATGCACAAGGTTCAAGGGTAATTATAATATACAAGTAGGAATAGTGAAAATATATGTAGCAATAATGGAGGCACTAAAGAAAAACGAAAGATAGGGTGAAACTCAATTTACCACAAAAAATGATGGCTTTTTGAATCCCCCTGCCAACCTCAAATGCCAATGTTTTTAGTTACTTTTGGGTAGACTTTTATTTTTTTGAATCTCACCCTATTTATCATCAAACTTGAGGTTTTAATGTTGTTTTCCTTACTTTATAAATACTTTTACTATTTATATTTAATGACCGTACCTTCTTGCAAAGTCATATTAATTAGTTGTGGGTGTATGTTTTGATGGGTGTTTTTTTGGCAATGGGCAATTTCATTGGCCTATCATCAAAAAATTATGAAATCTCCCCTCATCAAGTAAAAATCACATTTTTTACATTTTTATATATTTACATTGTTTCACATAGTAATGTAAAATCATATATATATTTTACACGTACATTTACATTTACATGAAGTGTATGTCCCAAACCATTTACACACACAACATTGGTTGTGAACAACAACAATTGATGGGTTGTGAATAAAGGAAACCTTTTCTTGTTCAACCCATGCATGTTTTCATAATTTTTCCAATTCATGCTTAGAATATTAGTGACAACCCACATAAGATCCTTTATGAAACCACATAAACAATTAAAAAACCACATAAAATCCATAGAAACCATAGAAAAACCATATCAAAATTTACAAAAACACAACAAAAACACCATAGAAAAACCATACGAATAACATTTGTGGCCACAATATTTTTGTTTTTACATTCACTTGGATATATTTGCCAAGCTAAGAATTAGTATTGGATAAATGCACCAAGACTAATGATTTTTTAGTTCTTAGTGTTAAAGTTTTTTCCCCAAGGACTTATGAAGACATAATCCATATTACAAAGGAGGGGAATTTTAATCATGCATTAAATACAAATCTTACCTCTGACATGTTAAGTCAAAATTTTTGTAATTGTTAACTAAATTTAGTTATTGACTACCATGTTAGCTATGGATAATGGTACATGTTTTGAATTAATATTAATTAAACTATAACCACTTCTCAATGTCATGTTTTATTCTTTGTGCTTGATGAAATGTTTTTTTGGTAGTATATGTAATTTTAGTTGTAATCCAATGATGATGTTGGAGACCAAACTTGTACTTGCATTAGATTTGCAATTGGTGAATTTGTTACTTTTCTTTTTGTCATGATGTTATAATGCATATTTTCTCACTACTTCTCGTTTTCTTATTATGCATTACAATTTCATGATAAAACTCTCTTCATTCATGCTAGGATTTATGAAAACAAAATGGGGAAGATGACAATATCAACTAAATTTTCATGGAGGACGCAATTATGTTTTGCACATAATTGCATGCTAAAACCTATAACCTTATTTGGTTAAGGTTAATTGTACTTAAAACAATTTTAAAAACTTTTTCACTCATGATATGGATTGATCTTGGAATAATATGAACATGATTTACATCCACCAACTTTGTGAATGATTGACATTACATACAAACTTATTATTGATTCATCCTTTACATTTTCCTCAATTTGATTACCACCCTCGTTAATATCATTTTGACCTTCCTAGTAAACATGTTTGAGAATACTTTGATTTTATATTTTTTGATCCGTGTACTTATACAATTTCATTTTATTTACATTCACTAACATAAGGTTAAAATAAAACTTACCCACATTAACTAATATTTTTGTATTTTTTGGTAAATAATATTATATTCTATGAGGTCCAAACCACTTCATAATGAACTTCCCCCAGTCAATTTTGAATCTTTTGGGAAACCACATAATCACCAAACTTGAATTACTTCTTTAGATGACATTGTTGACTCCATGTGTTATTCCACTAGTGAATTTGTGTAGTTTGTTTTATTTATCTAAGATATGAAACAACATAGTAAAAAACAACAACACCCTGATCACCAATTTTGAACTCTTGATTAAACATTGTTTGGTTAAAATGAAAACATCTATGACCAAGACCATGGTTTAAAACATCATAATCAAGAACACCATAATCACCACATTGTTTCACCATAATCTAATTGGTTTGGACCAAGAACATAATTTGAAAGAACAAAATCAAGAACATAAACACCATGATCAACATTTTTGGGCTATTATGATTAAGTACTATTTGACCATAATGAAAATGAAGATGACCAAGATGGGGATTTGAAAAAAATAGATTGAATAGTAACAACACCATGATCACCACTTATGGGCTATTGATTAAACATGGTTTGGTTAAATGAAGATGAAAATGACCAAGACTAGGATTTGAAACAACATAATGAAAGACAACAACACCATGATTACCATTTTTGGGTTATTGATTAAACACGATTTGGTTATAATGAAGACAAATATAACCAAGACCATGGTATGAAAGAACATGATCAAGAGCATCATAATCACCACATTGTTTTACCATAATTTGACACTTGATGACCAAGACCATGATTTGGAAGACAAAAATCAAGAGGTGCAACACCATGGTTAGTCATTGGATGTTTTTAAAAATTGATCATTTCACCATAATCTAATTGGTTTATATAAAGACCATGATTTGAAAGAACAAAATCAAGAGCATAAACACCATGGTTAAGAATTGGATGTTTTAAAGGAAGGATTGTTTGGGACTTAATCTGAATGGTAATGACAAAGAGCATGATCACCACCTATGGATTAGAGTTTAATGACTATTTGAAGAATGAAAAGGAAAATGACCAAGATCATGAATGTAAGACCTTTCACATCAAAATGGACCAAAGGCTTAGAGTTACAAACCTTACCCATACAAATTAATGCCAAAATTCATGGGTATTATAAGTTACCTTCAACCCTAAAACCTTCAACCTAAATTTAATTGAAAAATGATATACCTAATCATGATCCATAGAAATACATATGTACAAAAGGTTTATAGCTTTGGGGTTATGTTTTAAATATTCATAACCATTCACAAAAACCATGATCCATACAAATTGACTTGTAGTTAAAGTTGTAAGGTTTTAAATTTAATTATCAACCCATAGAATCAAACTACATCATTTTAAAATCAGAAGGTCTCAAAGAAATTGGCTATCAAACTTCCCCAAAAATAGGTAAACATATTACCATCAAGCATTGTCTACGTGGTTGGATTTACAACATATCAATTGTCTATCAATACATTTAGTAAAAAAAATTTGAGACAATTTATTTCACATTACAAGCGTTATTTAAGAAACCACTTCGAAAATCCTTGGGTGAATATTGTACAATGGTGGAAAACATTGTGATATCTCACGTTTAGGGCATGCCATTCCATATATTCATTGACAACTTTATGTGTCACAACCCCACTTTGAGGGAAGTGTGAGGTCACCACTCACACTCCCAAAAATGGGACTTGGGAGTCCTCTGGGACTTTCAAAAACTCAAAACTTGATTGCGGGGGTCAAAACACCTTGCATTGAGATATTCTTTATAACGTTGGAAAGCTTTCAAGGAGAGCTATAAGTTTGCTTTAGACCTCATCCCAATCGGAGGTCAGAGCGAAAAGTTACAAATGCCCAAAGTCTCGGGAGTCCAAACCGGGACAGTTTCGGGACTCCATTTTGGGAGTCTTAGGAAAAAGTGCCATTCAAATGCAAGTGCGGCGGAGAGGCACAGAGAATACTATATGGGGGAAGGTGGTGACTTCCCCCGAATCCGGGCCGTGGTGAGTCAAGTGAATCCAAGGTTGCCCGTGACTTGTCCCAACACCGAGAGTGTTCTGAATGTGAACTAACCAACTTGTTGGTTGGTTTTGAATGCATGACCGAGTAACTAAATAGTTTGTCCCTCTTCCTAGTCTTATTCCGAAGCTTTTAGCATGCCCCTCTCACCCCCTTTAGTGCTAGAAGCTGGGAGCAACACCAAATTCCAACTACTTCCGCTCTTTAACATAGTTGGACCCCTTTTGGGTTTAACAAGGAACTTGGGGGCGCATCATTATGTCAAGCTTGGTTTATTCGATAGATGTGTCACATCTTCGATGCGTCCATCAATAATTTTTTTGAAAACATGTTTAATTCGAAAAATCCATTTATTATAAGAAGGAATAAACAACTAGGGAAATTTAAAAGTTTTTAATGGCTATGGGGATGTTTAGAGGTAAAAGGCCTTGGGGTACAAGGCAATACAAATTTTGGAGTTTGTGAAGGCAAAACAAGGTTTTTTATTTTTGGAAGCAAAAAAAGGTCTTTTGGTTTTAAGGTTTGAAACACATGTTTTCACATTTTTGCTTGAAGGATGCTTTAAGCCATCCACTAATTAGGGTTTGTAAAAATTCAAAACCTTGTGGTAACAAATGAATAATGGCCATATCAAACAAAAAATGCTTATAAAAAAGTAAGTTTTTTAACAAGACAATCAAAAAATTCTTCATCCTCTTACACACCTTGACCTACAGAAACCACATTATCTTATGTTGGGTTATAAACCTCATTTTCCAAAAAGATGTAGAATTTAGAACAAGTAATTTACGAACTCCTCTTCAAAACACCACATCTGAATTCGTCCTCAAAACACTTTTACACTCTTCATATTGCATTGATTTCCCTAAACTTGTTCATTTTAATGCTAGATTTAAGGGCATCGAACTACACCTCTCCTTTCCTTCCTTTACAATTGCAATAGTTCTAATTTTTTTTCAAGCTTATGGTTTTTTTCATGTGAGACTCAGGTGTTGCTAAACTTTGTTTGACTTGTGACGTTTTAGATGGGCAAGGAATTCAATTTATGCCAAGTTGAATATTTGTTTTGAATTCAAAACCCCATTGTGTCCCTTTGTATTTTTTTCTTGTTGTGTTTTCAATCCTATTTTGCAAATCTAACAAACACAAACTTCCAATACCATGTTTGTTTGACATTATTAATAACTTTAATAGTAAAAGTCTTATACAACCCACAATTCCATTTATTTGTGTTGATGAAGATTGGAATTTCTTGATATATAAATGGATTATGGAAATTATAAAAAAATCTTCTATTTGAAATTTGAAAAAAAAAAAAACTCTTGATAGTTAGTGACTTAATCATAGATAACATTCATAGGTTTTTTCCACTTTCAATTGATCATATTATAATTTTTGATTCATGGAGATATTTCAATTTATTTTTCATTTAAAATGATAAACCTATAATGTACCATGAAATAGGCATGTTCCACCTAAGAACACAAAAGCCCAATAGAGTGTACATATTAGTAGTTTCAATGGCATTTGTCAGGTGGTGGTAATAAGTTTTACCAAGGCCTATTGTAGAGTGTAAATGGCAATTCCCACCCTCCATTCACATACCATAGTACCTTTACCATTTCAGTAACAAATTGTCAAATAATTAATCAATTTTAAATTTTAACTTTGACATTTGGTGTTTTAATTTTCAAAATTTTGGCAAATAACACTATGAAAAAAAGGTGTTTTTCAACGGGCATTACAATTTAATTTTTCAGTTACATTGAACATTTGCAATTCACCGTATATATAGTGCAATTCATTACAACTTTGTTGCAATAACTCCTTTTCAATTATTATGTAACTCCCATATGATTACAATCATAATGTCATGCTGATGTCATTTTTCATCCATCCATCAAATTAAAAATGTGGCATTATGAAGATTTTTTGTGACTTTTTGAAATATTGATATCCATTGTCCATTATGATTATTCGTTTTAGATGGTCTTGGTTTATGACATGTGGCACAATCAAAAGTTGTAACATGGCATATTAATTGAATTTTGGAAACAAATATATATATACCTAGGTAGGTCGGTATATAACCATATGTAAATAAGTTGATATATCTCCAACTTACTTACTTACTTACCTATTTACCTAACTATTTATTCTAGGTAGGTAGAAAACTAGGACCTACTTATTCAGGTAGGCAAGTAAGTAGGTAGGAAGGTAAAATATTAAAAGAGTAGGTGAACTAAAGAATAGCCACGTAAGTTGTTTAATTTGTTATGTGTTTTGCCTTTAAGGTTAAACTTTTATGAATTCATCCCAACATGGCACATGTATTTTAATGTGAGAATGTAAGAGGAGACAACTCCTTTATATAGTTTGTGAAATGAGATATTAAAGACAAAACACATGGGTTAAATCTTTTAGTGCCACCCTAATTGCAATTGAATTGTAACTACAAAAATAATGATTTCACATGCTTTTTGTTTGATTTTAATTTTGTAATTAATTTGAAATTTATAATTAATCATCTAACAAAATTGTTTGGAATTTAATTATTTGAATTAAATAAATTTATAATTAATTATCTAGATTGATTCAAATAATTAATATCAAAATAAATATAAAATTATTAATTATCATAATAAATATTAGATGATTAATTATTTAAATAAATATTAGATAATTGATTATGCTGATAATTGATTGATTTGAATTAAAATAAAATCAATAATTATTCACCTACATTAACAAAAAAATTATTTAAAATTATTTAAATTAATTAATTAAATTTATACAATTAGTTACTGTGTTTAAGTAATTAATTATTAAATAATTATTAATTTATTATCTGAATTAATTAGATAATAATAAATTAAATTTGATTAATGAATTCATATGAATAGTTTATTATTTGATTTACTTAATTAGTTCATGGTAATTAAGTATATTACATATTAATTATTAATTGAAAAAGTAGTAACAGATAATTCATTTGAAATATTAAATAATAAACATGAATTTGAGTAGAAAACATTAAGGTTTATAAAAACATATTCATATGTACACCCTTATTGAACGTTTAATAAAATATATACATTTTTTAAATTTTCAATTCAAAAATAAAATTTCACCTTTCATGAAATTCTATGGTTTGATATGTATGTATACCAACATAATATTGTGAATTCTAATGTAGTGAAATATTATTAACACAACAATTGAACATTAATCACAAAAATAGGAATATAATATTTATTACATTATTTAAAATTTAGTTATTTAAATAATTATGAAAATGAATTATTTCATTAATTAATTCAATAAAAGATTTAGCTCGTATCAATGAAACCTTTAATAATTTCATCTAGAAAAATTTGAAGTGTATAAGCAATGATATTTATATGTACATATTCATAAACACTTGAATACACCATTCCAATCCAACTAAAGGCTTGCATTTACATTTCCAATGAATTGCATAATCTGTAAATCTTTTAATAGTATGAGTCGTCACATAGTTGACAACTAATTCTAGATAAGTTGAACAATCTAGTTTGAAAATAATGAACAAGTAGTAATTATGTAGTGAAACCATAATGGCACATTTAGTTGTAACTTAGTTATAAAATTAATCAATTTAGTTGATTCTTAGTTACAAACAAGTTGTAAGTTCCAGATGTTATAGACCTTTGCCTAATCATACACGTGGCATGATCGTACACATCAATGTTGTAAGCCACTTGTAAAGTAGTTGTTCACTCAACACTAAAATTACACTAGTTGTAACACAAATGAAATTGACCATTTTGTTGCAACTTGTGATCATGGTCAAACTATGATTGACTATCACCGTATATATTTTGTGTACATACGTCCGTATAGAGTTCAAGTTGTAATTAAATTACAACTATGAAATATTTTGATGTGACATTTTAATTATTAATTCATTGTATTTCCATACTGTAGTTATACCTTAATTGCACAATACTTTCTGTGACAATCTAGTTGCATGCTAGTCTAGTTTTCATGGACATAATTTCTCATAGTGTAGTGGGTATAGACAATAATAAACTCATTATATTTACTGTTTTGGAACAGTTTAATGTGTTGAGACTTTTATTGTGTTAAAATTCTGTCCTTGAAGGTTTAGAACTCAAACCTTGACAATGAATTTTTTTGATTTTATTAAAATTTTGACATAAATGATAAATAAAATTTCAACAAAACAAAAAATAATTTAATTTATGCCAAATTGGTAAAGGTGCTTCGGTAACTATAATGTTCCACACAGTTGATTCATGTCACAAGTGCAACTGGCAAAACCAAAAGTTGAACCCAGTAGATAACCACCTGTGCCAGGGTCCACCTAGGGAGAAACCCGAAACAAAACTGGGTGTGTATTTACCAGCCTCCCTTGAGCACACACTAGGTAACTAACTTT
>Ga0209611_10008550_pt1 | contig 15931 bp, 17 predicted proteins | sample S1TSphgellanicum_3_FD_187693 | JGI IMG/M metagenome (GOLD analysis project Ga0209611, IMG submission 187693) | Host-associated microbial communities from peat moss isolated from Minnesota, USA - S1T2_Fc - Sphagnum magellanicum MG (SPAdes) (version 2) | ecosystem: Host-associated > Plants > Peat...
TTGGATTTTGGATTTTGGATTTTGGATTTTGGATTTTGGATTTTGGATTTTGGATTTTGGATTTTGGATTTTGGATTTTGGATTTTGGATTTTGGATTGAGAAGAGAACAGACCAGTATTCTCTCTTGTGCCCTGCTTCCTCTCTAATCTAATCCAAAGTCTAAAATTGGCTCGGTCATGAAGAAACAGGTGGGGACGGTTGGTGATTTATTTCTTAGTAAGTGCCTTAATGGAGTATTTTTCGCTTTTGAACCTAAATAAAAAAACCGGGAATGAGGTTTTTGGCAAAAATCCGTTATAAGTACAGATTTTGGCAAGACAGGTGTTTAAGCGAGAAAATCACATTCAAATTTGGCTACCTTAAGGCGACCTGGCAGCTACTTTGAGACTACCTTTTGAATGAAAAAAAGGGGTGAAGGGGAAAATTTATCTACTTTTAGTATGTTCTAAGTCTACTTCAAGACGGCTTTAAGTCCACATTTTCGGCAGGTTTTTACTGAGAAAAATGCTGTAGAGATTAACACTATCTCCCCTGAGTAATATGAAACAAAGGAATCAAAACAAAATAGCATTAACAGTTGCACGTAGTAATCTGTTTGAGAGTAAAGTTCTTGAGTATTTATCCAACCATCCTTCAGGGAGATCAGCTAGTGAATTAGCAATGGAAGCAATTACCAATTATTGGCTTGAGGAAGCTGTAGGAGAACAAATATCGGAACCACACTTTTATAAAGCTTGTTATATAGCAGCACAAATTCTCAGGGCACAAGCAAATTTCATTGAACAGAGGATGGGAATAACCTCTACAGCAGCACCAATTGCTCAACCGGAATCTGAGTTGAGCACCAGAGAAATAACCCCAGTCAAAGAAGTCCAAAAAGACAATAGCAAAATAGAAGAGTCGGAAGATGATGATTGGGAGGACGGGGAATTTGTGCTGAAACCAACAGCCGAAATGGCTTTTTTCCAAAAACAACTCATGGGAAATTAATTAATTGAGTATGAATCCAAGTAAATCGGAAATAAAATTAGTCGTAACTTGTGACCTAGGGGCAAGTTTGACCAAGGCGATCGCTCAAGTTTACCCAGAGGGAATTCCTCGAACTTTGACCATAAATCCAGAGGTAGCAGATGCCGAGAAGGAATCAGTGTTAAAACTTGATAATAGCTTTATTAAAGAACCGTGGATTAAGATCAAAAATGAATACTATGTTTTAGGAAGTGTGGCCAAAACTATGTTTGCCGGAACTGCGGCAATTAACTCTCCGAAAGGGGAATATGCCTTGCCCAAAATTGCCGGAATTCTCTGGTTAGCCTGTGATCAGTTAGATTTGAAAAAAGCTAGTCTTTGGCTATATTTGCTACTTCCCCCTAGTGAGTTGGGAGATGGGGCCAGTCTAGGGGAGAAACTAGACGAATCTCTCAAAGAAGGAATTTCAACACCGACCGGAAATCTCAAACTGAGATTACGCCATTTTCAGCCATCGATAGAAGGGTCAGGGGTAATCTCCCATCATCATCGATTTCTGGGGAACAGATTTGAGCATAAAAAGATTGGTGTATTGATGATTGGCTATCGCAATGCCAGTTTCACACTATTTCAGTATGGAAGTAAATCTAAAAGCGAAACTACTGAGCTTGGAATGAACTGGATTGTGGAGAAATTTATCGAACTGAGTCAGGTAGGTCTGACTCGGACTGATTTACAAGTGACTAAAGTTTTAACACAAGTCTACGAGGGTAATTTTAGTTCTTTGCGAACCTTATCGCGTAAAGCTAAAGGGAAGGAGATAGATAGGGATGTTGAACTTTTTCAAAACTGTTCAGCTACAGCTCGCAAAGAATACTGTCGCGTTCTCTTCCGTTGGCTGAGGGACATTAAAAACATCGGCACTATTGACGAAATTATCATCAGCGGTGGTACAGCCACAATTATTCGAGAGGAATTGAACAACTATTTCCGAGAGGTAGGCATATCTGTTGTCTGGGATGGAGGTGTAGAAATTCCGTCTCCTTTGGATACCCAAAAATTAGGGAGAAGATTGGCTGACGTTTGGAGTACCCATATTACGTATGTAAAAATGATAGATAACACCTTTGGATACGAACGCACTGGACCCTTGGTGCCCAATCTGCGGATCTAGAACTATGCTCGGAAAAAAATGCCCTGCCGTCTAACAATTTGGTGGCAGCGGACGGACAAAAATGGGTTCTTCCCAAATTTTGGTGAAGTCAAGTGACAGGATAATTGCTGTATCTAATATTCTGGCCATCGCCCTTTGGGCGGGCGTTTCGCCAACGCCATCTCACCCCATTGCCCCCAACCGTCTTTAGGCGCTGATTCAGAGTCAGGTGGGAGTGGGGGGGAGAACAGATTAATTAGGCGTATTTAAAATTCATAAAAATACTAACTTGTCGGATGATATAACCCCGTATTTTCGTTAAATTCCCACCCCATACCCGATTTATCCTTACCCTTGCACCATGCCACAAAAAGCGGTGAGTGCAGCTTAATTCGCTGTTCGCGTACAGTTTCTACACTTACACCAAGTCTTGAAGCTAAACCTTCTTCGGTTAATGGTTGAATTCGGCGAGTATGCCCTTTGAAGGATGAAGTGTTGTTGTAAGATTTCTGGCCGCGCCCTGGTTGGTTATTGAGATGATTTTGAATGTTAATAATCGCCTCAGTAAACTGTGTCATTCGGGCGGTTATCCCCTCAATTTTTTGTTCTAAATCGGCGAGATTATGGATTGGTGTGGTTTCATTGCTATGAGACATCTCCGAAAACTGTGACTCGAGCTGATCAAGTCGTAAGCAAATAGCTAATATCGTTTCATTGGTCGGGTTGGGGTGAAGATTGTGACTAGCAACCAAGTACTCCTCAATACATGCCTTAATCTGAGAGTCTAAGCGTTTATCTAAATCATTGCCACCAATGGAATCAAGGTTATCTATATCATCTAGGTAGAGTTCGATAAATTGGATCAGCGTGGCTGTTGCCGTCGTACCTTTTTGGTGGCAACGGGCGATAAACTGCTCCCACATCTTTTGGTCACAGTTAAAAGATGCCAGTTTCTTGTTTTTCCCTGTTTGGCTCATGTCTAGGTAATATCTAGGTAAACCGGGACTCTCCGCGACCGATTCAGCGTGTCACTCGATGCAAGGATTTTAGATTTTGGATTTATGCCACAAATAAATTTGGGGGCTTGAGACCTTTTTAGATTTCGGATGCAAGAATTTCTAATCCAAAATCCAAAATCCAAAATCCAAAATCTAAAATTCGGTCATCCATCTTGATAATTACCTTGACACTATCATTTTGGAGCGACATGAGTACGATGGGATGGCAATTCATCGGGAGAGTGTAATCATGCGGTCGCGCTCTGCGCGGGCGTTTCGCCATGCAGAAACTGCGGCGGGAGCCAACGCCCTGTGGGCAACTTGTGCTATTGCCTTGTGGGTGGGAAAGAGAGTGACATAAAAGTAGCGAGTGGGGTGGAATCAGCCAGACCGCTACGCTAAAAGGTTTCATGCCCCACCAAGCAGAAATTAATTCGAGAAAATCGAAACAGGTGTGGGGCATCAGAAACCTTTTTCTGTCTGATTCTCCAAAATTGAGGGTGTAATCTTGGTTGTGGGAGGAGTAGAGATAAAAATTACCTGAACCCTACTGGTGCCCCCAATGGATCGAGGTGGCGGGAAAGTGAGCTTTCCCGACATAGCAGCGAACCAAAGGCACAGCAACGATCAACCGCGTACTACACAGGTCAAAATGACATCAAGCCGAAGTCCCAAATTTGCGATCGCGTGGGTTTAAAACGGCTAATCAATCAGACTATCCTAAATGGGAGAATACGGTCATAGATGCAAATCAGGGCTTTGCCTGCTTCCCAGCACTCGCACAATTAAAATTCCGTCCTCTGTCGGCTGATAATAGACGGAATGCGAGCGATATTCGTAGCGAAACAGTCTTGGTTTAATAAAACTGTAGTCACTACCCCAGGTCTGATTCTCTGCCAGTAATTCAAAACAATGGTGAAGCCCGGACAGGTAATCCTGTGCCACTCGCAAGCCAAAATTCAGGATGGAATATTCGTAAATAGCTTCAATCTCGCTTTCGGCTTTATTCGTTAGCTGGTAAGCTGCCATTCTGTCCTAGCCTGTCTTCTACCCGTTTCATAATATCGTGTACCGTAGCAGTGCTTATGCCACTGTCCAACCCCTCCTGCACAAGAGAAAGCAGATTCTGCTCTGCCTGTCGCCTGTCCTGGTCACGGCGTATCAGGTCACGAAAATATTCACTGTCATTTCCATAGCGTCCGCTTTGAATCTGAGCCTTAATCCACCCTTCCATTGCATCAGGGATAGTAATCGTTTTACGCATCATCGTCATGATTTGTACTCCTTTCGTTTCACAGTATAGTATGTTAAAAGTATGATTATCATCATACCATGCACAAAAACACAAGGAAAGGATTTAATCACTATCTCCCCGTTTTGTCGGATATAACATTTTGCAATATTGTACTGACCCCTTCTTAAGGGACAACACTTGACTTTTTAATACAAACTTCAAATAATTATAAGTAATAAAAATAAATATAAAGGTAAACAATTTTGAGAGAGAAGCCATACTACTCTGTTAGAACGGGTAAAAATCCGCTTGCAAAGAACTTTGATTTAGATGCACTCCGAAACCTGTTCAAATCCTTTTTTAATTATTTTGAAGAGAAAGGATATTTTCAAGAAGCGTTTGGATACTTTTGTGTCGATAAAGGAAATGTTTCGGGTAATCTTGGTGCTGACCTTGCAGGAGCTTTACTGCTTGAATTGCGGAAAAGTAACCTGACACCAATTCAAGAACGCATAGATTTTTACACCGAAGATGATTTATTTGACATAATAGAATTTCTCTATGAATATTGTTCTAAACCGATAGAAGAAGGAGCATGGTTTCATAGTTATGCTGATTGCGGATGGCACTATTCAAAATTTGAGCGGGAACCAGGTCAAGTAGAGTTTAGGGAACGCATTAATAAGGTACTCGAACTTTACGATAATGGTTATGAACTATCATCTGAGGGCGAAATTTTAGCATTAGCAGATGAGGGTTTGGAAGCACTTTTTGACAAACCATTACCAGAAATTGACTCAGAAAATGTATAGTCGTCCATCAATTTTGGATTTTAGATTTTAGATTTTAGATTGAAAGAATTTAGATTGAAAGAATTTAATCCAAAATCCAAAATCCAAAATCTAAAATTCGGTCATCCATCTTGATAATTACCTTGACACTATCATTTTAAAGCGACATGAGTACGATGGGATGGCAATTCATCGGGAGAGTGTAATCATGCGGTCGCGCTTTGCGTGGGCGTTGCGCCATTGCCCTGTGGGCAACTTGTGCTATTGCCTTTTGGGTGGGGAAGAAAGTGACATAAAAGTAGCGAGTGGGGTGGAATCAGCCAGACCGCTACGCTAAAAGGTTTCATGCCCCACAACGCAGAAATTAATTCGAGAAAATCGAAACAGGTGTGGGGCATCAGAAACCTTTTTCTGTCTGATTCTCCAAAATTGACGGTGTAATCTTGGTTTTGGGGGCTAGCCCGATGGAGGCATCAAAGTAGCCGTCGGAGTATTCAGGCTTTTGGGAGACTTGGGACTTTTGAGTTAGGTTAGACATAATGTTCTTTTAGTAAATGCGGGCTAGACCCGCTTTTTTGTTGACATGACTATACTAACCCTCTTGGCTATTTGCTGTCAAGAGGATTTATGTATGTATAAGATAAATTTGTATATGGGTATCTCCTAGGGGAATCTATCCCATATCAAACTTACTTATCAATAGATAAGACATATAGTTAGGCATAAAAAAGAGGGGTCAATCAATTTTGGATTTTGGATTTTAGATTTTAGATTAGGAGGAACTCTAAACAAACACCTAACCCCTGCTCCTAACTAACTCATCACCAATCCAAAATCCAAAATCTAAAATTCGGTTATAAACCCCTCAATCGCTTGTTGTATAAGGTTTTGGGTTAATCGATACCATCGGGAACTAGTAGAGCAACATCGATAACTTCCTCAATCCGTTGCCCGGCTTTCCGATTCAGGTAGGGACTGTCTAAGCCGTGAGCTTGGTTGTAATCATCGATATCCCTCTGGTAATCCGCCAAAATTTCTTTAACCGTTGCTGGTTTCGAGCCGGTGAGGGACTGGATAGCGGTTTGAGTTATCATCCATCGATTTTTAGGCTCAGGTTCATTGGTATTGAAAATTTTGATAGCCTGGATAGCCCGCTTGACTGATTCTCTGGCCCGAACTGGATGGGTTTTGTATTTTGGATTCTTAAGTAGTTCGGCAGTGGGAACCATTGATAAATCGGAAGTGTGTTGCTTTGATTTTCCCTCTATGGTTTTGGCGTATACCTTAACCGCTTGTTTGATAAAGTCTGGCAGGGATAAGCCAGAGTTAGCTAATGAAGCTTCCACAATCGTTTGGGTCTCAGGGTCAAATTCTAGGGTTTGAATAGTCAGATCATTAAGAGTAAAGATTGATTTTGTGGTTTCCGGCTCTGTCGGTGCTGAATTTTTTAAAAACTCCTTTCTGGCATCGTCAGCAACGCTATTCCATTCTTCCTGAGAAAGGGTTAAAAATTTAAGTGCTAGGTGCTGGTAGCGTGGGATTTTCCCTTTACCAGAATTACTGAAATATTGGTAGTCATGTTTTTGTGTTTTAGTTTCTGGGAAGGCAGTGGAAACCGCTTTCCTGATAGTGGCTAGTGGTGCCCTGCGGCTATTGATCTCAGGGTAATGTGCCCTAATCTCATCAACCACAGCCCCCGCCAATTCCTTAATCCTGGTTTCATCAGTTAGCCCCCGCAACTTGCTAACTAGTTCCTGCCCTCGTTGTTCCCATTTTGAAGCCATAATTAAATCAGCTATTTTGTGTGAATATCCCTATACTAACTCTCTTGTCTCTAACGTGTCAAGAGGTTATGTATAGGGATTTTAGTTAGAGCCTGGTGACGCTACCGGGCTTGATCTCATAACGCTTGTAGGCGTTGATGGTGGTTTCGTCGTCATCTCCCAAAACTTTCTTAGCAAAGTCTGTAAAGTCGTAAGGGTCTACATTCCCATCATTGACGATGGCAGCACGGAGATAGGCAGCACGGAATTTGTGGTAAGTGCGATCGCTCGGAGGAAAAATCTCCCAATTCTTACAAGCTTGGTTGAGCGTTTTAGAGAAGCGTCTATTTACACGCTCTGGGTCATCGTCATTATCAAACCTTTTGCCCTTATCATCTAGCCAGCGCAGTCCAGCACAAATTAATTCAGCAGGCAGTAAAGTAGGGATTTTAAAGGTTACATCTTTTAGTGCAACTGGCTTGTTATCTACTCTAATTTTGCGGGTTTTACCCTTTAGTTGCCCCTTAAAAGCTATCGTGTAGTCGTCAAGTTTCTCAAACCTTGCTGATAAGTGAATCTCTGCCATACGTCTACCAGTGGTGAGAGCTAGAGAGCAAGAAACATCTAGCCAGTCGGTATCTTCTGCAAGGTTTGTTAGTAGGTTATAGGCATATTCTAGAGAGTTACTTAAATCAATCTCTATTCGGTTCTCTACCTTTCTCCGTTCGGTTACGGTTTGGCGATAGCGTGTATTTTGATTTTCCTTGTAAATGGCGAAATGGTTACTAAGTTCATTCCCAAAGTGGGTAATGATGGTGACAACTGGATGATAGAGTGCTGGGTCTTTTAAATCTGTTTTAGATGCTATTTTTAAAGCTTTCTTGAGTGCTGTGACCTGCCTTAATGCTGTGCCATATTCTTTCTCAGCTTCCGTCCGTTCGTCTGGGTAAGTTAGCTTTAATAACCGGGCTTGTTGTAGGGCTAGCTTGTGCCAGCCGGTTAAATCGTTTACACCGTTTTTCCGCTGGTTAAGCTTGTAGGGGGCTAATGCTTCAAACTGTGGCAGTAAAGCTAATACCTGCTCGTCAATATACGAGTTCTCTAGCTCATCAGGGTCTTTAAGTTCTCGGCTCATATCCTTGCTTTCATTAATTAATAAATTACCTAATTAGATAGTAAACAAGGATAAATATAAAGTCAAGAGAGTTGGTACAGGGATTAGTGGAGAGCCAAGAGCGATCGCTCTTGGCCGACGTTTCGTCATCGTTGGGCGTGCTGCTCCTTGCTCCAAGGGAGCCGATCAAGCGAACGGAGCATCACGCTTTAGCGGTCACTTTGTGCCATGCCCGCGTAGCGTCTCGTATTCCTGTGTACAAGAGTGATGGTGTTCGCGTGAGATCACCCAAGCACGTTGGCGTAGTCGCAGATAAGAGCATGGTGAAGCACTCGCTCAAAGGGCGATCGCCGGGGAAGAAAGTGAGATAAAAGTAGTGAGTGGGGTGGAATCAGCCAGACCGCTACGCTAAAAGGTTTCATGCCCCACAACGCAAAGAATAACTCGAGAAAATCGAAACAGGTGTGGGGCATCAGAAACCTTTTTCTGTCTGATTCTCCAAAATTTAGGTAAGTGAGAATCGCTCTCCAGGATGTTTGACTGAGATTCAGGCGTATGATTCATTTCTGGATGTTTTTTTGATTACTGTAAAAATCCTTGATTATCTTGTTGGTTGACCCACATCAAAATTTCTTTAACAAGCTCTTTTATTGTTCGGGTATTATCCACAATTAAATCAGCCATTCCTAATAACACTGTTTGCACTTGTGCCTCTGTCGAATGCACTTCAATTTGTGGTAATTTTTCATCCTTAGTTAACCCTCTTTCAATCAACCTAGCTTTGCGTATTGACTCGTTCACTGCTAGAAAAACAAGGAGCAACTCTGAGGGATATACAAGCCGACGTAGTGTTGATATGACTTCAGCGTGACGGATACCATCCACAACCAAAGGCTGTCCAGGTGTCCAGTTAGCTTGTGCTAGGACTGAGGTACAAAACTCGGGCATTCCTTGATCAATTAGAGATGCACCAATAGCCTGCAACACTTCTCGTGATTCCCCTAACCCTTGGTGTTTTGCTACAGTCCGAACATAGTCACCAAAACTAACACGCTCCCATCCAAGGGATGAAGCTACCTCAATTGAAAGTGTTGATTTACCACTGGCGATACCGCCAGCGAAACCGAGAACAATTGGTTTCATAAAATTCCTAGATCAAGTTGTAGTTGACCAAAACTTTCGTGCAGGACTACCCAACCTCGGCGATCTCGTTTAGCAAATTTGATTGGTTCTATAGACTTAACGTGTTGAATTCGCATTAAAGTTGCAAATGATGCCGCTTCACGAGCTTTCCAAAAATCAGGGTCTTGAGCGCATAGAACGACTGCAAAATCTTCTCTAATGGTTCGCCATGATTCAGGGTCTAACTGATAAAACCAAACATAATTAACCTGACATAATCCTACAATTGGCCCACTAGATTGCTTCAACAATACAACATCACCTTTATCGACTCGGTTGTATGGAGCAAATTTCCGGGAAGAAAACCTCGATTCCACTGTTTTCTTCCCATCTAAAATAAACTGGAGATATGGTTCTACCAAAATGGCTAAGTGGAGCTTAAAGGGTGCTGTCTCGGGCGATTTCAACTGCTCTAAATAATTTTCCCAAAAAGAATCGCCCTGTACCGCTGACCTTAGTTGATCAACCAGCGGCTTTAGAAAATTTTGTATTGTTCCGCTGTTCTCCAAAAAGTAAATTCTCCTTTTGCTCTGTGCTAACAATATTTATAATTTGATTGGCGACGTGAGATACAAGTTTCGTTTCATCTAAAGAAAGCGATCGCTTTAAAGCGAAAGTTATTGCTTCCTCAGGAGATCGCCCAACTACCAAAGCCTGCAAAATATGTAATAGCACACCCCGCCCCTGACAAGCGAAGATACGGTTACCAGAAGTCCAAACATCAGCAAACTGGCGGCGCAAATCTCTCCGACTCACTGATTGAAGCACATTTCCAGGTACAATGGATATCAGTGACGGGTCAGCAAAGCCTGATAAAATTGGCTGTCGGACACGCATCCTCACACCAAGTAGCACTTGCTCAATCCATTCAACTTCTTGTGGCAGAACTGTTGGGCGCAGGATTTCTGTCTGGTGACTATGGAAGAATACTGCTAGATTACCACATCGCCATTCACTAGAAACTGTGTGCAGATCTTGTGCCTTGAGAACATTTAGCTCAAAGGGCGATGTCATATAGGAGAGAGCTGCTAGCTCCAAATTAACAAGGGTAAGACCAATCTGTTCTGCCCAATCCAAAGTATTTGCCCATTCTCGTTCAATGCCTGGGCGAGTGCCAACAGGAGGTATACTGATAAAAATGTATCCACCGATTTTGCAGAGTTGACAAGCTGCCCAAAGAAAAGATTGAATATGTTCTGGATACCAGGGTGGGTCAAGGACAACAGCCCCTGCTAAAAGATTTGGTAGTGGATCTTTAATCAAATCACACTGACATATCTGGGTTTTTAGCGCTACTTGAGCAAAGCTATCCGTTGTAGTGCGGCTTGCTTCAAGCAATATCAGTTTGCGTGGGTAAGACTGTTCAAGGCCCATCCGCAGTACACTAGGAGTTCCAAGTAACGCAATAGTTTCATCAGGGTCTGTCAGTTCTGCACATTTATTCAACAAATATTGTACTGCCGCATCACTAAACCGCCAATCATAATCAAGAGGATGGGGAACAGGCAACACAATTTGGTGGTATGAGTAATTTCGCTTGTTCAGGCTATGTATATCTGGTTTGGTGAAATTTACTAGAACATCAGAGGAGATTCTTTGGGTGGAGGCAAGGCGTTGGAGAGAGTTGAGGGCAACAGATGGATATACTCCAGGCAGTAATGCTACCAATTGGTTAAATGTGTTTACTCCACAGGCGATCGCCTCAAGCACCCAACCGTCAACATAATCTTCAAAAATCTGTGCTTCAGTTTTAGTGATTGTCATGCTTATCTGCCTCTACGAAGAGGTATATCGGTGATATTACAAGCTCTTTCTTCACTGGAATACCTGCTCTCTAACTCTTGCAGCCAAGCTGTAATTGCAATTTGCTGATTCTTCAAAGCTTCATAGGTGTCCTGTTTCAAGCGTTGTTTGACTGGAGTAAACTCCTGAATCTGGAGCGGCACTGTCCGCAGTGGCAGATTTTCATCAAGCATTTGGAGACGGTCAACAAAGCGTCGCATATCTTCTGCTATACCAACTGCTGATGGGGAAGTGAATGTAGTGTAGGCATATAAGTCGATACCAAGGGTCAAAAGCCGTCTCATCAACTCAAATTGCTGGTCAAACAGAACAGGTTCGGCACGAGTGTTAAACGCAAATGATTCAGTGTTAAAACCCTTAAAACAGCAAACGCGACCATAATTGGGGTATGTAGCGATGAGTTCAATGTCTGCGTTAGAGAGAAATTGCCAGAAGTAGTCGTTACTGAGATTGTCATCAGACCAAAGGTAGACTTGGTGTTCCATCTCACGATTTTTGAGTTCACCCATCATCCAAGGCACCCATTCGGGAATGAGATCCGGCTGACCACCTGTAAGATCTATCATGGGCGGTGGGTCAGGTTGGTCAAGATAGCGCTCAATCAAGGTCACAGGACTTAACCAGTCAGAGTAATCAGGGTTGGCGGAAAGTAATTCAAAGGGAACATAGCAATACCAACAGCGCCAGTTGCAGGCTGCGTTTTGAAAAACTTGCGCCCGAATCATATTCGTTGATGGCAAACCAAGCGCCTTGCAAGCTGGGTCAATAGGCAGAGGGTTTGGTGGCCAGCTAGTACTGCCAAAACTGCGCCGGAAATGTCGGATGCGTCCGACACCACCGCAGTTAGGAGGTTCACTTAAATCCTTCTCCTGCTCTGTGTTCAAGAAGTTGGTGATGAGGAGATGCTTACCATTTAAATCAACCGATGCGGCTCGATAGCGAGATGACAAAACTTCTGTGTTAATTACCATTGATACTCTTACCCACCCTCATATTCTGTAGATGAACTTTCTTCACAGCGTAGAGGTTTTAGCCGTGGTACTTTCTCCCCGTTTTCTGTGAGAATCGGCAACCGCTCTTCGATGTAAAGCATTACTAAGTCTGTGAAATATCCAATTTCCTGCTCAGTTAACTCTCGACCAATAGGAATGTTGTGCCAATATTCGATGCACTTACGACAGCAGCAGGCTGTAGCATGTTGAGCATAATAAATAGCATTTCCTGAATTTTCCTTTGGCGTTTGGCGACCTTCACGGGGATGCTGTGCTGACCCTACGGATTGGCGAATCCGTTTCTCAGCCGCATCGCGCATTCCACTTTTACCTTTGCGGCGGGCATGATTAATTGCTTTTTGGTCAATCTCAATGTGCCAAAAATAGTGCCGGATAAGTTCATGCTTGAGAGCCAAAAAAGTATAATTGACATCACTCAAATCACGTTTTTGAACTCGACTCCAATCAACTAGGTCTGCACCACATGAATGGCATTGGCCAAATGGGTCAGCTACCTTTTTTTTCCCGCTCTGTTTGAAACAGTGCAATCCGTTCTCACAGTCTGTGCTGCTGCACTTAATTTCCAGTGGCTTGAGCTTTATTGTTTGGCTTTGTGTCATAAATCTCAGTTTTCTATATCAGATAATGCTTGCAGTAGAAGATTTTGATCAACTTCATTAAGTCGTCCTAAGTTAATTTGTTCAATAAGGAAGTCACGTGCAATCTGCCAAGCATTCTGATCAATTACTTGGAGATTAGTTGCTGTTCCCCACCAGTTGATGCCCTGAAGAGACAAGCGAAATGCCATATAATTGGCAAGTGAATCAACAGAAACGTTCTCTTCGTTAGCAATTTGAGTGACGACTTTCTTCAATCGCTCAACACTGCCTTTAGCAGCTTCTACACACATTTGGGCAAGTTCTTCAGCGCGGCCACCAAGTACAACATTCCCTGCCTCTAGATTTACTTCTAGTTCTTCTTGAGATTCCCGTCGCTCAATAGCCGTCTCTTCACTTTCAACTACAGTCCGCTCGTCTAAATCTGGCTCACGTGCGGCATGAAAAAGCTCATGAAGAAGATCGAAAAGCCACCGTGCTGTTGATGATGTTTGCTGTTTTAGAACAATAACATTACGCCCTCCGATACGCCAGAAAGCACCATGAAAAGCGCTTGAATCTTTTAGAGGTAGCACAGGTACTCCCAGACTCCAAACATAGTACAATGTATTTTTAAATGTTAGGGATCCGTAAGCTGAAATAATTGCTGAACGAACTTCATTAGCATCTGTGGGAATTCGCTTCTTTGGCAAGTCTAATGTGGTTTCCAGTAAGAGGAGAGCTAGAAAATGTGCATATACCGTATATGCACTAAGGCGGCGTTCATCTGTCCGCGCAGTTACTTTAAATCGAGCTGTTCCTACTGCTGCTGTATTCAACTGTAATGGGCTGGAGCTAAAAATTTCTGTAGGTGTCAACTTGAAAACTCGCTGTAAAAGTGTAGCTATACGGAAAATTACGCTACTTTCTTCTTCTTCTGTTAACTTATCTATTCGTATATTCACCATAGCTGATTGAGGAAGAAGTCTTCCAAGTACAAAGTTGCGGTCAATTCCAACTAGCTTTAAGCGACTAAATACTTTGTTTAGTGAAACTTCAGAACTAGACAATAAGACATCCTCTCGGAACTTAATACCAAGAACTTGGCTTACCTCTACTAATCGCGCAAAGCTTGCAGAAGTATATTCTGTATCTTCATAGCGTTGTATCTGCTGCTCTTTAAGTCCAAGTTGTTCAGCCAAATTTTTTTGGCTGAGTCCAGCTGCAATGCGTGCTTTAATTAAGGCAAGTGGTAGTTGCTCTAATGATTCAATCTCAAGTACTACTTGCTGTCCTGACTTTAATGCCTCATATTCTTCTATCTGCCTACGCAACGCAGTAAACTGACTCCGTAATGCATCCTCCTGAGCTTTTTGCAGTTTTGAATGTACTTGTTGACTAGAGTCTGAGTGTTCAGCTAGCTCTTCTAAAGCACGTACAAAGTTATCTATTTGGGCTTTTGTGATACGGTATTGCCGCTCGTTCTTTATCATAGCCATGCCTTCCGCAAATCTATCGCAACGATGCCTTTCTGGTTGCCTGTGTTCTTATCAACCTGGAAAAACTCTAAAAATGTTTTTCCGGTAATTCCTTCTAACATTTTTGCTGGAAATAGTTCTCCTAAGTACTTAACTTTTTGGGCAGCTTGACCATTGTCGAAATTAAGCAGAATGGGGTCTAGAAGGTCTGGGTCAACACCCGTAATATCCCAGCAGCCATTATAGTCATTAGGATTCTCCTTTTCGGTTACAAAACTGCCGTCAATATAAACGACTAGGCAACCTGCCTTTGACAGTGAATCTATGGCAGACTTCAGTCCCCTAAGAAGTCGCTGTCGGTGTGGAGTTGTTCCAAATCGTTCCACGAATTCTTGCCACTTAGCACAATGCACTCCTGGAGGCAGATTTTTGTCAGGGTTAAACGCTGGTATCATCTCACACCACAACTTTTTTGTTGTGTTTTTATTCTAACACAACTTTTTTGTTGTTACCAAATTTGAAAACTTAATTCTTCTTGGTTATTTTCGTCGTCAGTCACTTATTTCGATTAACAGGAAAACTGGGTTCTTCCCAGCTTTTGGTGAAGCCGAGTGACAGGATAATTGCTGTATCTAATGTTCTGGCGATCGCGCTTTGCGCGGGCGTTTCGCCATGCAGAAGCTGCGGCTACGCCAACGCACCATCCCAGGATGCCGAATTACTACGTATGCGTACTATTTGAGCATTCTCGCCCTGGGTGTTGGGTGTTTCTCCATTCCGTTTTAGATTTTAGATTCAGAAGACGATAGATCAATATTCTCCCTTTTGCCCTGCTTCCGAATATAGGGGAGAGGAAGAAGCAGTCGTGAGGGAGAACGGATTAATCCCTCTTGTCATTCAAAATCCTTGCATCCAAAATTGATGGTTCTGGCTCAATGGTGTAATGCTGGATCTAGAGTGCTTTTTATCATCTCTAATTACCACGATAGCCGAACAAGCGTTTAACAAAAGAAACTACGTTCATTCACTGAGAGTCCCGTTTATTGCCCAACAATTTCAGATTTTCACGGATAGTGGTTGTATGGGGATGATTTACTCCTAAGCTAAGTTCAGCAATTGACAATGCTTTTTTATACAGTAGTTTTGCTTTGCTGTATCGTCCTTGGGAATTGTAGAGAAAAGCCAGGTTGTTGTAACTGTTAGCGAGATCGGGATGCGCTTCTCCCAGCAGCCGTTGTGTGAGTTCTAATGCTTTTTTCAACAGAGGTTCGGCTTCGCTGTACCGTCTTTGGTCAGAGTAGAGTGCTGCCAGGTTGTTGAAACTGGTAGCGAGATCGGGATGCGCTTCTCCCAGCAGCTGTTGCCGGAGTTCTAAAGCTTTAATATACAGAAGTTCGGCTTTGCTGTACCGTCCTTGGGAATAGTAGAGTCCAGCCAGGTTGTTGAAACTGGAAGCGACAGAGGGATGTGCTTCTCCCAGCAGCCGTTGCATGAGTTCTAATGCTTGAATAAACAGAGGTTCGGCTTTCCTGTACCGTCCTTGGGAATAGTAGAGTAGAGCCAGGTTGTTGAAACTGGTGGCGACGTCGGGATGCGCTTTTCCCAAGCGGGTTTCTACTACTGATACACATTGCTGACACCAGTGCGCTCGCATATAATCCCTGTCCAGAATAAAATCTCTCTAATCCAACAAAAACCGAAATCAAATTTTCATCACTGACTGCATCAGTCCTTAGAGGGTGACAAGGCAACTCTACGCTATATGGGACAAAACTTTGAGAGAATAGTGAAGACAAAAAATAGGGAGCATTTTTGTGGCTCCCCTGGAAAAAAATGTTTAATCTATTCCCTGCATCT
>Ga0209611_10008551_pt1 | contig 15931 bp, 13 predicted proteins | sample S1TSphgellanicum_3_FD_187693 | JGI IMG/M metagenome (GOLD analysis project Ga0209611, IMG submission 187693) | Host-associated microbial communities from peat moss isolated from Minnesota, USA - S1T2_Fc - Sphagnum magellanicum MG (SPAdes) (version 2) | ecosystem: Host-associated > Plants > Peat...
CTCCAAAGATCTTCAATGGGTCTAAGGATTCAATGTATGAGGTAGAACCATGTGAACTTCATGTGAAAAGGTGGGTTAACAACGATATCATCGGTGCATATCATTTGGTATATCATAACATTGAACATTTCAAACCAATTGGAACACATCGAAATCGTAGTGAAATTCAACACGCACAACATCAGATAACAATATATGACTCAAGCATTCTCTTACGAACACAGTAGAATCAATACATGAAATTTCATTAAAGCTCCAATTTGGAAATGTTTTATGTTTATTTTCTAGAAGGTGTTAACAGTTTTTCTACTTTGATTACAGAGCTTCAAAGGACATTCTCTGGTGCTAGTGTATCCGCTTCATGCTCATTTCTAGTAGGTTTTTAGTGCTCTTCTTCTTGACACTTTGCTGATCTCTCTTGATTGATGTTCATTTACAACAATTTCCAATTAATGTTCTTCACTCTTTACAAAGCAATGCCAAATCATGAAAGTAGAGGAGCATTTTATGTGGAACTCTTTGCTTCCAACATTGGCTTCCATAGCTGATTGTTGCACATGATTGCTCAGGAATTGTAAAGAAAATAGAGTGGCAAAGGTGGGCAAGGGTCTTAAGGTCGCCATGGTGCCATTGCTACCTAACACAAACTTAACTCGCCATTTTTGAACCAGATATAGCTAACACCAAAATAACACTTGACTTTGTTCACATTCTTTGGAAAAAATAACAAAATATTTTAACACTTCGTGTTATGTAACGTTGCTATTAACACTAACTTAACACTTGGTGCTATAAACCTATTGCCGTGTAGGATTTGGTGTTATCTAACATTTCAAGTGTGGCGTCAACACGAAATTTATTAATATTCTAACTTTATTTTTAACATTGAGATAAACTGTAGGTATGGCTGGACCTTTAGTGTTTACAAGAATAATAATATAAAGTTATTATTTATTGCATTTGTAAATGTAATTGAAATCTAAAATACAATTAATGCAAAATGCCATGGATGATGCATGGCCCTTGTGTATTTTTACACCATTTCCTTGGAGACAAGAATATGAGAAACATTTTCTCATGCATTTTCTCTAGAACAATTTTCTCTCCCCCTTTCTTAATTCCCCACATTTAGTTAGAGTCTTGTGTCTTGAGATTCCAGAGTGTAGTTTTGAAAAATCTGTTCATCATGCAACTGGGGACTGACAGCAAGCAAAAATTCACATTGCAAACAGGGGTTTTTTAAAAATTATATATATATTTATTATTATTATTTGGTTATGTGATATTGAAAATTTGGTGAAATTTTCCAAAAGAAAAAAAGCAAAATTAGTTGATTTTACACTAGAAGAACAAAATTTACCAAATTCTTCCAAATTTGTGTGTGGAAAAAATGACAAAATTTGTTTGTTGAAAAACATTTACTGATGGTTTGCAATAACACTTTTTAGTTAATTTTAAAAGCAAGACATTTCACTTAATTTTAGCTTGTTGCTCATAAATAAAGTTCATCCAGGAGTGTTTGACTTCTCATCCAACAATTTGCTCATGATAAAGTTCATCCATGAGTGTTTGACTTCTCATCCAACAATTTGCTCATGATAAAGTTCATCCATGAGTGTTTGACTGCTCATCCAACAATTTGCTCATAATAAAGTTTATCCGTGAGCATCCACTTCTCTCATCCAACAAAATTTGGACTAGTTTGTATGAATTTTGCATTTCCACTGAGATTTTTGTGTTTTCTCAATTGCTTCAAGGGGGTTGGGAAAAAAGGGAGCTTCTTTGTGCATATTGAGCAATAAAAGTCTTGAGTTACAACTGTAACTTTTGTTACAAAAGTACTCTCTACAATTTCCATATTATGTGCGGCACAAAAATCTACCATTATCAAAAAAGATTTGAATACAACAAGTCTTGTTGGTGGGAAAGGGAAGATGATATAGCTTTCAGTTTTTGTTTGTTTTCCTCATTATGATGAGGTTGTAGTGTTCAGTTGAAAATGAAGCAACATTCGCACACCTGCCAGTGGAAAGCCTTTTTTGTCCAACACTTGGACGCATCGGTACCCACTCTTCAGTTCAGAGATTGGGAGGCAAGACTGGCCTTCGAAGTCATCTTTCATGTATTTCTCTTCTTTGACTTCAATGCGTATAAGTGCCAATTCTGGTACTGTCAAGGGGAACTCAAACTCTGTATCCCATGTCGGTGTCCAACTATCCTCCACAACCTTTGTTTTCTTCATAACACTGTCAGCTGGAACTCCTGCAATCCCCATCTGCAACCAAACATTTCCACTCTTGGAGTTTTGTGATTTTTTTTACTTCTCTTTCTGATGGTATCTCTGATGAGCAAACAAACTCCATCTACTTCTCAAAACATTTTGACTGCCACACATCATCTCCATCAAACTCGATTTACAACTCAAAAGATTTTTGACTAGCCCACATGTCTCCATCTTAACCCCATTGGAATCTCCACTTCTGACATGAACAAATGGGTGAAGAAACCTGGGACAAGTTAAATACCCGGATGTAAAAGTCTGGCGATGGGTGGTGTTTGCTGGATCGCTCCTTCCACCCAAGGCATGTCAGCACTTTTACCTGAACCCCAAATTCCCCAAACACCATCAGTTGAAAGACAAACAAAACAAAAGAGTTTAGTAAAGGTTTTCTCTATTGTTGCTGAGGTCAAAAAGTCCAAGCTCCGAATCCCCACCTGACACAAAAATCTTTGGATTGGAGACTTAGCCTTAAAAGAAAGGAATATTCATGAGATTGCAGAGGAAACTCCAGACAAAAATACTTTGAAGGTAACAGAGTGTTCAGTTCCAATGAAACCCGCAGAAAAGAAAATAAGAAAAAAGAGTGCAAGTCGTTTGATTGAAGCTTTGCCTTGAATTTTCTACTTGAAGGCCCAGTGTAAAATTTACATCACCTTCAAGGTTGTCTTCACTGGTCGTGGTTTCAGAGGATTAAAGACTTCACCATCTTTACCCAGTTCAAGCAGGAAATCTGGTTTCTTGACATACCCACATCCTCCATTTGCTTTAAAGAAACCATGGAGTAGCCAAAGGTGCTTTCCATACCCCTGGAAAAAAGCATCCACAAATTTGTGTTATAATAACATCTGAAAACCAATTTAGTAGACATAGAAGTGAGCTTCAAATTTTGCAAACATCTCACAGAAAAATCAAAATCCATCTGATACATTTGCATTGGAATGGAACCCAGCATATGATAGTAAATTGCAATAATCATGATGCTCCATCTAGCAAGACTTACTGAAAAACGAAACTGTAGATGCTGTTTACCTGCATGTTGAGAGCCACCATTTGAGCTCCGTGTGTCCAACCCAGAATTGGGCTGTAATTTGAGGAATCCACTCGCATGCCAGAAGGATAAACTCGAACAATATTCCTCTGTGTAAACCTGTCCAGTTTGGTAATCAGAATTTTGAGTTCTTATGTGCAAGTTCTTAAATCTCACACCTCACTAAGTACTTGGAAGTCTTGAGATTCAAAGCTACAATTTGTTCAAGTTCTGCCATCCAAATTCTTAAACCTCACCAAGAGCCTGGAAGTCTTGAGATTCAAAGCTACAATTTGTTCGAGATCTGCCGTGCAAGTTCTTAAGTCTCAAGTCTCACCAAGTACAAACTCAGAAGTCTTGAGATTCAAAGCTACAATTTAGTCAAGTTCTGCTATGCAATTTCTTGAATCTTAAGTCTTGTCAAGGAAGTTTTGAGAATCAAAGCTACAATCTGTTCTGAGTTCCACCATGCAATTTTCTGCAATGTTAAGGCTCATTAAGTAACAAAGTTTTGAGATTCAAAGCTACAATCTGTTTGAGTTTTGCCATGTAATTTCCAAAATCCATCAAGTAAGGAGGTTTTGAGATTCAAAGCTACAATATGTCTGTTACAGTTTTTATCCAGCAACTAGGATTACAGATTTTTTAGGGTTAAGGATTTTTGTGATTTCAGATTGTGGCACCATCTGAGTCAAGGCGCTTCAGCTCATCCTCTGTTAGAACAGCTTGGAGGATCATCTTTCCATGCTTACAAGCTTTTGGTTCAAATTAGTTTGAGACAGATCTAACTGAGCTGAACTGATTGACTACAAGATTGATTCTGCAACAAGAGTTTGAATCAACTGTTCAAGAACATGGAAACGTTGCAATTGCTGATCTAGAATCTAGATACAGTGTGATGTAGAAAAACCAATGAGGTCAAATATCAAATTACAAAGTGGATCCGGAAAGGGTGTTCTCACTTGACAAGAAGCTCAGGAGATTCCTCAACCACTTTCTCCAATTGTGGTTCACTAAGACTGATTCGCTTCACTGTTTTGCCAACCACCAACACTTCCTTGAATGAAGAGCCTGACAGTTTCCCAGCTGGGATGCTGATTATGCCCGCATACTTGGGATGAAGAGTTTTGTCAGCTGCTTGATTTTCCCCTACTGATGCTGCTGCTCCATCAATGTGATGAGCCACATGCTCATGCTTTTCCTGAGGCACTGATGAAGATCCCTGTGAAAAGGTTCATGTGAACATTTTTTCTCAGGTTGATTAACAAACACTCTTGCCAAGAGAAAAACAAAAAAACACAAACACAAACTGCAACAATCTCTTGAGCACAGTCTTTACATTTGTAAGATTCTATGTTGCTCTCCAATCGCTCTCCTATACATTCTTCTTTCCAAGCATTATCCAAAAGATGTGTTGGAGCCCATTGTGTACCCATTCCATTTGTACCTTCTTCCCCATGTGAAGTTTTGCAACTTCTGCACTCAGAATATGATGTTTCACTATGGCTTGTGTTTTCTCTTCATCCTCATCTTCCTTTGGTGGTTTGGTTGAGATAAGAATCTGCCCCTTCAATGTCTCTGGAGCTGGAAATTCCTCCAAATCTTCAAGTGCAGGAGCAGAAGGACAGAACAGCAGATTTCCCAAAACCCGCTCGATTATCTGCTTCCAAAGGAATCACACCCCCAAAACTTCTGGATCTCAGCCCCCCCCTGATTGCATTTCTACATCTCGATCTCTGGAATCCAAAACCCTAAATCCTACCTCAAGCACCCCATGAAAGCATGACAGCCTGAAGGAAGGAAAACTGGGGGACTAGGGAGAGACAGGTAAGGGATGGTATGCATGTGCCATGATCTCACCTCTGCAGCTTTTCCTTGCAATTTTGTGGTAAGATGATCCTCAAGTGTGATCACAACTGGGTACTCTGATGCAGAGAATGCATTCTCCTTGATGGCCACAATACACTTCTCGAAGTCCACTGGATCAGTCAAAGTCCTGTGACAACCTCAGAAAAACAATTGCAATTTGAGAGAGACCGACAGAGAGAGTGAGAGCATGTGTATCTGAGAGAGAGTCAGAGAGACACTGAGAAAGAGAGAGAGAGAGAGAGAGAGAGAGAGAGAGATAGAGAGAGAGAGAGAGAGAGAGAGAGAGAGAGAGAGATAGAGAGAGAGAGAGAGAGAGAGAGAGATGGAGTTAGGGGCAGCAGGCTACATGTGTCAGGTGATGAGGTTGCAGTCAGATCATGAGACTAGATAAGAGGACATAATTGTGACAAAGAGCTGCAACCAACCTACTTGCCATGGAGGACTTCGATGTTTTCCTTGTCTGTAGTAGGCCACAAATCAAGCTCAATGACCCGGACTCCACGCCGCAGTGCATCAATGATGGGGACCACACTGCAGTCACTGTTGAGCTGATTCCCAGTGAGATACGAATTGTGACCAGTGAAGATGTAGTAGTGAGACACAGGTTGTGTCATGTCTTGATGAACCTGCAAAATACAACACCCAAAAATATCCCACCCCCCATCCAGAAAACAGAAAATCTGATGAGAAAAGTTGCATAGAAATTTAACCAAAAACATTGATCCTGATTACCAAACTCTGCAACCACAAGCTGGGACACAGCTTGAGCTCGCATTACATCTGAGCACAATTAGGGAATTTGAGAGATCCAGGGTGCAAAGAAAAAGAGATTTACAGCAGTATAGAGGGCTGCATTCAGAGAAGTATTGCACAACAACTGGAAGAAATCATCAATCTTCAACTCTTGGGTATGGATCTGCTGCTGATGCTGCTGCTGCTGCTGCTGCTGATTCTGCTGCAGCAGTAACTGCTCTGCCTCCTGTAAAGTAGCCTTCAACTCCCCTTGTTCTTTGTGAAGAAACTCTAGCAGCTTGCTTGCATCCATTTTGCCATCCTCATGAGCATACCTACTGAACACTTCCTGGACTTCCTTTGGTATTGGTACTGGATCCATGATGATTTACTACTGCAACAAAAACACAAAACAGAAGTTCTTGCTACACTGATCCAAATCCTCCTCCTCAAAATCTCTTATGTGTGTGTGTGTGTGTGTGTGTGTCTCTCTCTCTCTCTCTCTCTCTGTGTAGTGTCTCTACCAAACTGGGATTTGTGGTCTTATCACTCTCCCTATCTCTCTGTGGATTCAGTCTCTTTTTCTCACAAAACTTCTTACAAACTGTTTCTTGAACCAAAATCAAAACACATGACAATACACCCCACTAGAAAATTGCTGCCACACAAAACATACTAATAGAAAAGCTGCAAACTAAAAAAAACCTCATATCATGAGTTGCTTGCTTCTTGCTATTTTCTCATGTGCTCATGTGAAAGAAAAAAAGAGTGAAGAAAATTTTGGACTTTGTCTCCAGTACTTTTTCTACAATAGACCCCTCATGGACTTTTAGACTTTACCCACCTACTTTGCAGCTTGGTGTTTTGCCATTTGGAAAGCAAAGCAATTTACTTCTTATAGATATTCACAGGAAGGAAGCAGAGTCTTGCCAGATTTCTCAATGTTTGATTACAAGTGTCCTTGGATGTCATAACAGATTAGGATCCTGCAGCTTCCAGTCAATATTGAAAGATTTAAACAAGTTTCGAACTCCATAACTTGTCTATAGCCAAATGTGATTAAATCTTCTTACAGATGATTACCATTTGAGCAACACCCATGTGGATCTATCTAGCCAAATGTGATTAAATCTTCTTATAGATGATTACCATTTGAGCAACACCCATGTTGATCTATATAGCCAAATGTGATTAATTCTTCTTATAGATGATTAACATTTGAGCAACACCCATGTGGATCTATAGCCAAATGTGATTAAATCTTCTTATGGATGATTACCATTTGAGCAACACCCATGTGGATCTATAGCCAAATGTGCTTAAATCTTCTTATAAATGATTACCATTTGAGCAACACCCATGTGGATCTATAGCCAAATGTGATTAAATCTTCTTCTAGATGATTACCATTTGAGCAACACCCATGTGGATCTATATAGCCAAATGTGATTAAATCTTCTTATAGATGATTACCATTTGAGCAACACCCATGTGGATCTATATAGCCAAATGTGATTAAATCTTCTTATAGATGATTACCATTTGAGCAACACCCATGATCCACAGCAAGATTTAACCAAAATTAGGCTACAGGCTAAATATGAAAATAAGAAAATAAGAATTGAAACAGCCTTGTATAAATTTTTGGCTATCTATGTGAACAATGTGTAAAAAAAATCCGGCAATAGCTCTGCATCTTCTAGGAGCTTTGAAAGCATTTGCCAGATGAAAGCAATTAAGCTATTAAGCTATGAAATTTTTTTGGGTCAAATTCTGGCTACTTAAAATCTGAAAAAAGCCCTTGATTATAGCACTTTAAATTTTAATATAGCTTTTTGGCTATAGATAACAAGCTAAAAAAAGGACACTCTATATTTAGTAGCTTTATTTTTTCACCAGCACTGAGCAGGGACCCACATCGTCTATCACCGACAATTGTGTTATGATGATGATGATCTTCGTTTCAGACTTTTTTTTATTGGCGAAATTTCGCCTTTTTTTGGCGAAATTCAAAAATTCGAAAATGAAGTGATTTTGAAGTTTTCCAATCGCCAAAAGTGAGGAAAAAAAAAGTTAGTACAAAAATTGGCATCAGATTTCTACACTTAGGTTCTTAATGTATAGCCAAAATATAGAAAGATGATAAAGGATTTTGAATTTCGTATTTGGTTTATAGCCAGAATTTGGCTAAATATATTACCAGAGACTATTGTCACTTTTAATACATCTTGCTATGGATGATAGCCACTTTGGCTATAAACAAAAATACTTTTGAAAAAAAAAACACTTCTTCTTTTGTATAAGATTCTAGATACTGGATTGGAATCTTGGATTGATGGTGTCTTTTGAGAGGTCATCATATTCTGTGTGTATTTTCTTTTTTTTCTTTTTTTCTTTTTGGAATTGTTTTTATGTAGCCTAAGTGTTGGTCATCCATAGCAAAATGTTAAAATAAAAAAAAATGTCAATCATCCTTAGGAAGATTTAGCCAAACCTGGCTATGAACCAAATATGAAGTACAAATCTTTAATGAACCTTCTATATATTTATGGCAACACACTGAAAACCAAAATATAGAAATCTCAATATTTTTACTTATATGTTTTTCTCTCTTTTGGGAATTGGAACAATAAATAAATGAATAAATAAATTGATGAAACCAGTCTAGCACAAGTATTGCAGAGTTCAGAAATTTTATGGGACAGAATGGTATATATATATATATAATTAATTGATAAGCCAGACTATTCTATATATTCCAGGAAATGCCAAGTACCAATATTCATTTGAATTTTATTTTTGAAAATGATATACCCACTAGTATGCAATAATTGGCTGTTATAAGTAGCAGGTTTTTTTTTCCCATTCATATAAAATTAATAAAATATAGAATTCACATTTAGCATGAAACATCCAACATAGCAAACAACATTGAAAATTTTGAGTTTCAATAAAAATATTTGTAATAAAATGAAGGAAACACAACATCATTATCTTGAGTTTGATCATGAAGGTGGGTGATTTTTTAAAAAATAGTTTAAAAAAACATGTTGCATTAAACAAGGAATGAAACTCAAATTATCACAAAATTTAATGTAATTTGAGTTTCATCATTTTAATTTCTTTAATTTTTTTATTTTTTTTTCGGGAGCACATTCATTGCTCCTATGCTTACTAGTATGATAATTATTTCAAATCTTGTGCTTTAGATATTATGGTATTGAGTTTCAACCATGATTTAGTAAAATTTCTTCATTTTGCAACTAGCAAGGTTTGAAGTTGAAATAAAGGGTTAGGGTGAAAAGAGGGCCCAAAGGAAAGGTCACTTTATGGATTTTTAAAAATATGTTCAATGTTTCTATTGCTTGCACATCCAACAAAAAGGCCAAAGAGATGCACCAATTTTTTGCCTCAAATGCAAGTGGAGAAAAAAAACCACAAGAAATCGAAATTTTACATAGTTGCCCAATGTCAACTCAAAAAATATTGTACAAAATCAATGAATCATAAAGATTCAATATCTAACTTCTAAAATTGTGGTTGTGGGAGTTGCACATGAACAATGAAGATGTAAAATATAGTTTGTAGAGTACATAATGGTGACAAAAGCAACATAAAGGACAAAAACATGTTGAAATTGTGCATTTGTTTAATGCTGCTTAAATTTTTTTATCCCTAAGTGAATCATGAAAATTCATAACCTAACTTACATAATTGAAATCTCATGGGTTGTGTGAATTTTGTATCACAATGAACATCCAAGAAAATAGTATGTGCAACATTTTACAAGTTCCAATTTGTTGTTCCAATTTGTTGCTTTACATTGCCATACTTTTCTTTCTTCAAAAGTAGCACTAGATTATTACACATAAGTTCTTAGAAAAACCATTCTTTTGAAGTTCATCTTTGTGTTTTTTTTAAGATTGCATTTTCAACTATGAAAATTTATCAACACCTTCGTTTGCTAAAGTATAGCCATACATACATTAGACGGTCAATTCATTTGTATCATGATTAATTTGTCAAGATTCTCCACACAAATTCAACATTGTGTCAAGCTCTTGATCATACAATAAATGTAAAAAATATGCCCTCTCTCAATTGGTGACCTAGGAATGCCCAAGATTTGTCAAGTTAAAAATTGAACATTTGGAAATTTGCTTACATGTTTCTTCCACTACAATAAAAAAAAAACATCAAATCCCCAAAAAATGCATCAATGTGAGAATATAAAATAACTTTAATCTAATTACACCTTCACTTGAATCATCATTTGCAGCAGGAGTTTCAGATAAGGAATCGTTGGGCACAATTGGATCTAATGTAAGTGTAAATGTATGTCTTGGATCAAATAAATCAAACACATTCACCAACATCAAAATGAGGACCATGTTGCCATATTCCTTTACCACAACCTTAGTTCTTTCAAACCCAATGTACTCCTTATTCCTCTATAATTAGGGTCCAACATTAGTGCTAACATGTTATGAATCATGCTTTCATCAAAAGCAATAGAAAAAAAAAACAAAAAAGGTTGTAGGACAATCACTACCTCCCCTGCCATCCTTGCATAAAAGATTTTTAGTTTTGAATCAAATTCTTTATATTAGAAGGGGGGAATTGTTGTTGCCCCATGAAAATATTCCCCATATAGCTTCAAAAAGATGGTAATGACAACATTTAAGGCATCATGTAAAAGTCAATAACCCATTTGTTAATTTCAAATGCATTGTTAAGCCACAAAGCTCATAATTTCAATGACTACGTGGCCTATAGCCCATGTAGGTCCATTAGGAACCTTGGCTTGCAAATGTAGTGATTGTTGGTCATAACACAAGTTGATGATAATGGCTTATTCTAATGTCTCCCGGAACAAAACCACCTTTGATACAAGTCATGTTTTGATTGAGAATTTCAATTTCCATTTCTACAAATCACTTTCAACACATGCAAGGTTCAATTCTTGCCTACATTTATTAAACTTTTAAATTCAAGTGACAACTTTTTATAAAGATGATTGTGTTTATTTCAAAATGGATAGATTTTTACTTTCATCCTTACCATAAGCAAGGATTTTATTAGTAAAATTGAATTTTGCTAAAAGGGCCTTCACTTGTCCAACTATAGCAACCTTTCAAATGTCTAGGGTTTCAAACAACCTAATGGTAATGTGATAAGATATCTATTCCTTGTTAATGAAATTCACAATTAATGAGAAAGTATCAAACCCTATCCTAAACTTTCATAAGTCAAATGTGATGGTAGCAATTGCACAATCTCCATGGCAAAAAACACATATCTTTAAATTGATTTGGTTAACTTTGTAAGTGTATGTTTTTATACAAATGTTTAAAAAAAAAGGAATGACACTAATTTGCCATTCTATTTCATGACCAATTGATGAAGAAATGAACTTTTTATAATAAACAAAACATCATTCCCCTTTGCTACAAACAAAACAAATCTTCAATAAACTAGATTTGAGTTAAATCATTTTTCATGTAAGGATTTTCACCTCCAAAATATTTGGTTATGGTACCATTTTCAGGTTTTTTTCCCATTCTAACATTTAAGATCCACCACCTAAGTTGTGGTTTCCTTTTCACATTTGTATTTCCCCATTTCAACAACATGTTCATGCTATGTAATACATGTTTTTTCATGGATGTGAAAAGGCTTGTATTGCATAATCCCCTTGCAATTAGATCTGGTGGTGTTTTGGGAATTCAAAGTTTGTGCTATGGGATGGCACAAAACACATTTCATGACTTGGAAAACTCCCACATCAATTTATTGACCAAGTGTATTGATAACAAAAAAGGACCAAACAATTGCTAAATGATGGAATGGAAACCATAAACTTTGATATTTTTAAAAAAAACAAGTCAAACCTTCCAAAAAACTTCATTTTTGCAACACAATTTTTTTTAAAAATCTCATTAAAATGAAACATAGATTTGCTTACTAGCCCTATTTACCTAGTCACATCCCCATTATCTCTCACGAAATCATAAATATGAAGGTAATCATCTTCCATAACTTTTAATGCAACAAAAGAAAAACAAATGACCATTAGTATGCAAATAGGAAATTGAACACACAAGGCTTCTTACAACATTGAATATGACTATAATAGGCTAATTGCAAAGGAAGAGGCATTTTATTTGTATTGCAATGGTGACCTTGTGTGCAAAGAACTTTTGAAAATGAGTGATGATTAATTTAACAAAAAACAAACTATAACCTTAAGCATGTACTTGTCAATAGTTGTGTAAGTGTTGAACAATGGTGAAGTGAAACAAGAAATTAAGATTGTAAGTAGAAGTTCATCACTCACACAAAACAAACATTCATCCAATCATTAACATGACCAACATTGTTAGCATAGTCAAAGAAACCCACAACAATGACACAAGCCACCACAAAATGACGAGCACCCACACATAGAGTGTTGCCATTACATGATATTTACATCAATGTGATGTCAAGATTAATGGTTTAAGAAAATCATGAAACACAACACATAAAATAAAAAGCACAAAACTTTTAGGTGCTTCAAACATCACAAAAGAGATGATTGTCAATGTACCACAATGACCACATCAAACAACTACACCAAATCTTAAGGTTTGTTTGAAAACACTTGAAGACATGAATGTTGGCAAAAACTAGCAATCGACAACATTCAACCCTAATGAAGTTCTTTTGGTGATGATGATCTTTTTAGATCCTTGCAATCCCCATAAACATCTATATTGTGAATGTTTCATACCATACTAAGAGAAATCAACGAATTTAGGGTTTAGGCTAATATGTATATTAAGGTTTACAAGTCATACTACAAGGGCATGGTAATGAATGGGTATCAAAAAACATGGGGAGGGGGGGGACATAATAATCCTTTCGGTTTCCCTTGTAAAGGATTAATCTAGTTTTGTTTTACAATACTATTGCACATACCATTAATGATATTGGTTGAATATTTGTATACTAATATAACAATGATTGAAACCTTCCAAAATTTGTTCATTCTATTTTTTTGTTAATTTTTATTGCTCGTATCAATAGTGGAAACAATGGTCATGTTAGCTTTTTTATGACATGCTAGAATAATTGTTGTCGTCCATTCTGATAAACAACTTTAGAAAATACAAGTCAAATGAAAAGTTGATTTAATAAAAAAATTTCATGATACACTTATAAATTTATAAATAACCATTAGTTTTATTTTTTATATTTCATAATTAAAAAATTATGGGTTTTGGTTCTTTGAAAAAAATTAGAATTAAAGAACCACTTGGTCCCCATCATTTCAAAAACCTTATGGACATAACAAATTTCATAAAAAAAATTGCACTTTTATGGGCATTTATTTGATTTTGTTTCCAAAATTTGAAAATTGTGGTTATATGTTAGAATTGGTTCTTTGATTTTTAAGGATCTTGATTACAAATTTTAAATATCACCTTGATATCCATCTAGGGTTTATTCTTGTTTTCAATAACCATCCAACATTGACTTAACCTCTATATAATCAATCCAAAGTGAGAAGTCTATAATTCCTCATGTTGAGCCACATTTCAAACATCATCTTCCACTCCATATTTTTTAATTTTATGATCTCACATAATGACACTTGCATCCAAACATTCAAAGTATACAATTTTAAAGAAGCTTACTAGTGATTCAATGATAACATTTTGTTTTGAAATTCTCCTTTGACAAATTGTAATATTTGAAGGAATCACAAATGTTTTTGATCAAAGTTTCATGAGATTGGCCAATTAACCTTCCATTCACGGATGCCTCTATAAAATTGCCATGTTTTAGCCAATGATTTGTTTTCATGATCACACTTCAAAGTTCCACAAATTTACTTGTAAAACTTATTTACTTGTGTCACTTTCAACTTATGATATTTCAAATTTTAAAATCAAAAATTTCAACCATTGCTCCAACATATATATGAACTTCTTCATGGCTTCATTTATACTTTGGACCAAAAAGCTTCAAAGATGCATTGAAAATGAGAAAGCTAAGTAAACTTTCATTCAAACTGTTCTTAGCTGCTTGCATTTGTTCAAGTCCCATCACCTTCTATTATTGTGATGTGGCTTTTCAATTAAAAAAATTCCCATCATGGTGTATACAATGAAATGTACAACAATGTTAGTGTTTGCTCTTCATTTCAATTCACCATCAATCCAAGCTCTAGACATAAACGGACCCAAATTCTTGATCAATTGTCCAAAGTTGTCGCATAACATGCTAAGATGACATAACTTGTTGAGACAATTTAATAGCTTAGAAATATTTGGAGCCCTAAATACTAAATAGCCTACTAGTAAATTACTAAAAGCTATTAATCTTAAAACTTGTTCTTTAATATCTACAAAGTTCTAATATCATATTTATGCACGGTTTGCATTAATCTTGTGACAAGTCAAGCTAATATTGTAATACCTTAATGGATTCAACATTAATTAAATTATTTTTTAAATTGCTGAGTATTTAAAATTTTATTGCATGATATGCCAAATTTTTAAAAATTGATAGTGGCAAAAGCATGTCTAAGTCTCATTCACTTTCAAATTAAGCCTATCATACAATGCAAATTAAACAAATGAAAAATTGTTCATTTGTTAAGGTATTTTGATTTTGACAATCATTGTTTCTTAATTCCTCTATGGAAATGGTTGATCATCATCTTTATTCCCCCCATTTAACCTTACCCCATTTCAGAAACTTTTGTTGAAAATCCCAATAGGTATTTTTAGGGTAACCTTGTTTTTTTCTATTGTTGCCAAAAGACTAACTAGATCATGAAAGAGAGACCAATATGGCTCATATGGTGGAAATGTCTAGCAAATTTATTAAGTTATTTCATACAATTATAGTAGCAGTTCCATCTCAATGGCATATTGGACCTTATTGGCAAACAAGAATTCATGAAGGCACATGCAAACAAGAAATGTAGCAAATGAGTGGTGTGCATTAAAATGGATGAAAAATTGACTCTTTCTCTCATTCATGTCAAAAATATAAATAATTTTATAATCTCGGTTGAAAACATTGAAAAATGATATTTAATGTGCCAAAGTGCATTTTAGAAAAAAATAATTCAGCATTGAGGTGCCGAATCCAATTGGGGTGCTACAATATATATTTGGATAGGTATTTTTTTCTAATTACCTTCACGTGTGACAAGCAATTAAAATTTTTCTCTTTCTTTTGGTTTATTTTTTGGGTCTTTTCTTGGCTTTCAAATAGCTTGTGACAATTGCAAATATTTGGTGTCCATGATCATATGCATGAGCATTGTTTTGTTGTTGTAATCATGTGGTGACAAAATAGAGGGGATCACATCCAACTACCATAAAGCACTCAAAATTGTTTTTTGGGTGTTTGTGGTAGGCACCTTATATTGGTGAATATCCCTCCTACAAAACACAAGGTATATTTATGCCTAATCCATTGAGAGTGGACCAATCTTACACCTAAAAGTAGGCATACTATCCCTCCAACTCTTAAGGAGTAGGTATAAGAACCAATCTTTTTTTGGGGTGAAAGATTGTCAAAAATTAAAAGGTGACACTAATTCCATTTTTTTGACAAAGATTTCTTTTTAGATTTGTCAAATTTCACCAAAATTTTATATATTTTAAGGAAAGTGTCATCACAATTTTGTCTATTAGCTAGTGTTTTTTAATGGTCATGCACAAAAGTGTCACCAAGTAAGGCGAAAATTGGTCTGGGGATGCTCACTACCACTGTGATTGCATTACAAAATTGGGGGGAAAAGAAAAAGGGGGACTGATAAGAACCCTTCTCCTCTTAGGCCTTGTGATGTTCAGAAGTTTAAGTTCATGAAGTTCATGATAACCTTTGTTGGCCTTGCTTACCAAGGCAAGGATATTGTGTTTAGATTCATTATAGAGTATAGTAGCTTAAGGGATTTTGGCCCCTACTAGGTAATAATAACAGGTCTATTTTTTATATGAGGATTTTTGAAAGATGATATT
>Ga0209611_10008553_pt1 | contig 15931 bp, 9 predicted proteins | sample S1TSphgellanicum_3_FD_187693 | JGI IMG/M metagenome (GOLD analysis project Ga0209611, IMG submission 187693) | Host-associated microbial communities from peat moss isolated from Minnesota, USA - S1T2_Fc - Sphagnum magellanicum MG (SPAdes) (version 2) | ecosystem: Host-associated > Plants > Peat...
CATTTCATCCATCTTTCATGGTGTGTTGGTGCATATTGGTCAATGTTATTTTTGTGTGAAATTTCAATCAAAGGTGACCTAAAAAAAGGGGTATGAAAAGCCTTGAAAGGAATTTCTTTTTTAATTTTGTAAATTTGTTAAAAATAGAAAGTGTCAATTTACAAATTGTGGGTTTTACAACCAGCGATTTTGATTCATGATCACATTCATTGACAACTCAATGTGTGTCAATTCCAAACAATGACCCTTGATCATAACACCTCACATAAATTAACCTAAAATGAACACAAGTTAGTAGTTGCTACTCATCCCCATTCCTTCTATTGTGATCTCCTTTTACATTCCTTTTGTATAAAATCGTCATTTGAGCACTCAACTTACAAGTCCCATTGAAGTCCATGTTCATTGTCTCCAATGTTGTCACTTTTTCCTTTAGCTTAGCTTAAAAGCCATGTTACATTTTGCCTTTCTTTCCCATTGAAGTCCACGTTCATTGTCTCCAATGTTGTCACTTTTTCCTTTAGCTTAGCTTAAAAGCCATGTTACATTTTGCCTTTCTTCTTTTATAGGTCAATACCACATTGATGGTCCTAATTTTTTTCATTGGAAAGGGTATTTTGCCATCTTCAAAGGATCCTCTATTATTTCTTTTGCAAATTGTTCTAGATATGGGAAGATCCTTGTGAAAGCATACTCTTTGACTAGGCTTAATGTTTTTTAGTAGTGCAAGGCATTGTACAATTCTACCTATTAAAGGTTTAATTATGTGTTGAAGGTTATAAAAAGTTGAGGAGGATGCATCCTTTAAAGGTAAGTGTTCCTTTAAAAGACTTACACTTCTTTCTACACATTGATTGTTTATGCTTATTTGTGCAACCTTTTTTTGTGTAAAATTTTGTTGAAGAAGATGCATCCTTTAAGGTAAGTGTTCTTCTAAAGGACTTACACTTCTTTCTACGCATTGATTGTTTATGTTTATTTGTGCAACTTTTTTTATGTAAATTTTTGTTGAAGAGGATGCATCCTTTAAAGGTAAGTGTTCTTTTAAAGGACTTACATTTCTTTTTACACATTGATTGTTTATGCTTATTTGTGCAATCCTTTTTGTGTAAAATTTTGTTGAGGAGGATGCATCCTTTAAAGGTGAACGTTCTCCTAAAATATTTACACTTCTTTCTACAGATTGATTATTTATGCTTATTTGTGTAATCATTTTTGTGTAAAACTTTGTTAAAGAGGATGCATCTTTTAAAAGTAAGTGTTCTCTTAATGGACTTACACTTCTTTTTACACCATTGTTTACTATGTTTCTTTGTGTAATCCTTTTTGTGTGAAAATTTAATGTTTGTGGGTCATCTACATTATTGTTCCAAAGTGTCAATTCCACAAAGCATTTAGATCATTTTCTTGTTGTTGTTGGTGATATATGTCTGTAGAAGGTTGATCATATCAAGTTAGGAGGGCTCGAGTATGTCATGTTTCTTGAGTGTTATTGTTGTTTTTTGTTGTTGTCATCAGTTCAACCAAGGAATGTTAACTTGCCTCCCATATATGTAACAATTTATAACAATTTGCAACCATTTTACAAGGTTTTTTTTGGCGAAGGGGTTTCAAAACCCCTTTTGTTTTGCTACACAACTTGTTGTGACGGTTCTTTAGAGGTATATAATTAAAACTAACATGCAAGTGTTTTGGGAAGGTGTATTTACAAATCAACTTGATACTTGTGTTACGATGTTCAACATTTTTTGTGCGAATAAGATTTTGCCTTACTTTTTTATTAATATTCTTTTATTTTGGATTTCATAGAATGCAAGAAATTTCAATAAGGTTTAGGGTTTTATGAAAGTTTCTAAGAATCCAAAAGTATTACAAGTGATGTGTTTGTTGTTCATGTTGTTTGTTGTAACTATGGATTGGCATTTTTTTTCAATCATGACATCTATGAAATTTTTTACAAACTTCAAGTTTTCTTAATTTTAATATGGATCTGGGATTGTATTTCTAGATTCTTCAACAATGTGTGGAAATGGACAATTGAAACATGTTGCAATACCCATATTGGACCTAGCATTTTTGCCAAGCTCCAATTCTAATATTGTTTTTTTTATTGGAAATTTAGTTGCTTCTATTGTTGATGATGTTGGAGGTTTTAACCCATCTCAAAAAAAGGAAGGCATCCTAAGAAATGGAAAGACATTTTAAAAACACTTGTGGGTTGAACTTGTAATTGGAGTAAATGGAAAGATACACCATGTGTAAAGCAAGATATGCATTAAAGTTGAATTTTGAAAAAAGGTTTTGGTTCCTAATCTAGATGGGTTTCATAAACATAATGGGAGATGAAAATGTAAGTGCCCCAAATATGGGCAAAAAGTTGGAGAATGGTACACCAATTTTGAATACCAACATGCAAAAAATTCCAAGATCTATTGCACTAATGGATTTGCTTATTATATGAATGACCAGGGCTACCAATAAGAAAAAGTTTTTTCAATTTGCAACTATATTTCACCATTTAAAACAAGGGAGATTAATGATGAATTATGAGTGCATGTAAAGTTTTTATGAGTTTTTGAAGGTGGATCAGATCCCCAATATGCATTTGTTTGCTTCTAATGAATGGGGAATAACAAAATGTATGTACCACATTGTTTTGGTAGCCTCTAAACACATTATTCAAAAGGTCAATTTTATGTCATTGAATTTTGATTATGTCACAACACTTGGTAACTAGAGTTGCATATCAATATTTTGTTTTGTGGTTAAAGGTTGGAGGAGGATACCCATTTTCTTGAATCTGGAAATGGTCATTGATGAAGGTGGTTTTTATAACCTTACCAAAATGTTGGTGGATTAGTATGTGTTTTTGGGGGATTATTTGTTGGAGATTTGGCTTCCGAACTTATTTATTTTTGGGTAGATGGTGTGATTTTTTTTTCAAGGCATGAGCAATGGTGTGATAATGTAGTTAAGTGAAAAACATGCACATTTGTTGTTGGGGTCCATTGCATGACGCATAGGTGTAATTTGGTTGTGGGAACACTTTCCAACTTATTTTTAGTTGGGAAAATAAAAGCCTTGTTACATTCAATTTACACTTATTTTGCCCACTTTTTGAAGCAACACATGAAATATGGGAAGTTGGAAAAAATCATGGAAACTAAAGGATTAAAGATCCTCTGCAACATTTAAATTCATTGGATCTCCTTACTTACATCTACCAATTGTGTTTTGTTTAAATATGCAACACACAAATCCCACTACTAGAAAAGTTTTAATGGTGAGTAGGGAGGTTTAGGCACTTGCAATTGCATTTGTAAAAACCCAATGCCCATGTGCAATTTAAGGGTTGATTGTAGAGTTCAATTGACACTTCCTCACCTAGGAGTTGATGAATGCAAATGGGATTGTTTATCCTAATTATTGGGCGGCATGTGATGCAAAGGTCACTTTTTTGGTCACTTGGCAATTTGAAGGTCAAATTTTCCCAACCCAAGGCAAAATCACTAAATGGTGTTCTAGTTGTTCCTTTGATAGATTCTTTTTTACTTGATGAACAAGAATTTTTTTTTGTAATCACAATGAAAATCAATTTTCATGTTGCTTTGCATTCAATAATTGATTGTAATCCTACCACTATGTTGTCGACTAACTTGGCTTCAAATGTCATTATAACTTTAAAACCATTTGAGTATTTGAAACTTGTGGGCATTGCAATTGTGATGGTCTTAGGTAGTGAAGAGGACAAGCAAACCTTCATTACTATGAATTTCATGAAATCTGAACTTTGTAATTGCTTGACCAAACATTTAAACTTAGTGGTCAAAATGCATGCACATCAATTTTATGAGTTTCACATTATTCCTTTTTATTCACTATTCATGAGTGGGGCAAGGATAATATTTGTTATGGAGATGTGTAGGTGGCAAGAGAACTTGTAGGTTTTCACCACATCGTTGTTTTTGTGTTAACATTATAAAGGCATATTCATCCCATTTTGTAATTTATGCATGGCATGTAGGGCCATTTTGGTTGGGGAAAGGATTGGATTTGAATAAAGTTGTTTTCTTTTCTTGCAACTTTTCTTAGGTATCAATCACATTTTGTTATTGTTCAATTTGTTGATGTTTGTAATTTGGGCACATTTTGTTATTGTTCAATTTGTTGATGTTTGTAATTTGGGTCTAATTGGGAATTTGGGTGTAGGCTTTGGGGTTTTGTAGGTTGTTGTTTTGAAGCAAATGTAAAAGGAAGGTGAATAATCACAATTTGATTTTGATTGGGAACTTGGTTGTAAACTTTGGGTTTCTGTAGGTTTTGCTTGCTTTTACTAATGTTGTTTGTATTGTGCAAGTTTTCTTTCCACTCTACTTAGGGAAAATTGGGATTCAACCCCCCTAGAAGGCACATTCTAAGTGATAAAAACCAATGACATTTGAATAGCATTCTACCTTTTTTGAATTGTTGTAGCAAAATTTTCCATTTCAATTGTGCATGATTCACATTTTCCTAAACTTGTGTTTGTTTGTTGTCGCACAATTGCAACCACAAATGATAGCATGATAACATTCTATTAGTTCAATTTTCCATTCAAATCACACTTATATTTTACAACCATGAAAATTCATGACGTCGTCATGCAATTTTACTTTTAATATTACCATTGAGCTCACAACTTACACACATTTCATGGGCCATAACCAAATTATACAGAGTTATGTAATCTTGTGTTCCACATGATTGGATGAACATTATACGAATGATGTCAATGATGCACCATTGGAAAATTGAAAAAAAATTGGTGTTGGTTCACTCTAGCTAGTAATGGTAACTAAAACTTTAAATATTTTTGGGTTGCTTTTAAGTTTTATAAATATATCATCTTGACTCTTCAAATTAAAATCATGGTCTTTGAATCTAAATTAAACATTTCCTAGGTTAACTCAAAAAGGTGATCCTACCCGTGTAGGTGTAAGAAAATAAATAGGTGAAACAATAGGTGGTTACAAGGTATGTAAATTCACCTTGGGTGAACCAACACCCACCTTGGTACCAAGGTAAACATCTTTAAATTCATTTAAACTATTTTTAAATACATAAACCTCCCATGCTTAAACTAAATTAAGGTTTCTAAGTTCAAATCTAACATTTTTTGAACTTAATATGGCCACTAAAAAGCCTCATTCAAAAAGTTCAAAAAACCAATATCAATTCCAGTTCACCTTGGCTCAAAATTAAAATCCATTTAATTCACAAAATGTGATTTTTCGCTCTAGGTTTCACAGCCACCATCCATCCCTTGTGTAATTTGGGGAAGTTTTGAATTTGAATTAGTGTAGGGAGGTCTCTCACAATGGATGATCAAGGTAATATAAAACCTTGAACATCCATTTGAATACATCTTAGCCGTAGATATGATGGACCTTCTCCTTCAAGGTTAAGTCAAGAAGGCCTTGTTGTTAGGGCATTACATCTCAAGCACCATCATTACAACAAGGCCTTATTCTATATACTTTCCACACTTTGAAGGTGTTGAGTACATGGTTTATCACTTTGCCTTCGGCTAACTTTGATTATCCACCAATGGTTTATTTGGTTGCCAAAATTCACAATTCGAAACAAAATATTTTATCACGAGGTTTTTTGTTATTTGAAAATAAATTGTAAAAAAAGAATTATTTTGGAACAATTTAACTAAATTTTTTTTCTTGGAAGCTACTAGGGTGGAGAGGCCCATCACCTAATATGGGCCTACAACCAAACACCCGTTTAATGTTAGGGGTTGTTGGTTCAAGAACATACACAATTGTATGGGCATTTTGAATTTTGCCCATGACTAAACATTTGGATATGAAGACTTGTGTTTTGGAAATTTTCTACAATATGAGTAGGATGTGATTTTTATGTTTAGCCAAAAGCATAAATTTGGTCATATTTTCTCACCTTATTGCCACTTTAGAATGTGAAAATATTTGGTGATGGGTGGTGAGATGACTAAAAAATTGAAAATAATTGAATATCAACAAACACAAGAGAGTTTCCTTTTATGTTGAAGAGAACATGTACCTCAATAGGCAAGGGACAAACAAGGGGTTATTTTAAGTATTTGGTTTAGCGGACGAGCTTAAATGGTTTCATAAAATCCCAAGTTTAGATTCGAGAAACAAGGTTTACTAATGGGGTTTATGTGTCACATTAAACAACGCAACATTGACCATAAATATGAAAAACCTAATTATGTTCTATTACACAAAAGGATATTCAAACTTAAATTTTGTAGAAATCCCATGAATTTTCAAATGAAGACATTAAAGGAGGCAAATTTTTTTAATTCCCCCCATTTTTGCCTTAGTTGCATTCCTACTAAAAGAATAATAGCAAATTCATAAGGTTCTAAGCATGCATACAAATAATACATTTCAATTTTATTCATCCCCATTTTTTCAACATGTCAAAGTTGTCAAGTAGTGTGATTCTGAAGTCCTTCATAGAAATCTATAAAGCATATGGGCTAAATCAACAATCAAGTCAAATATCAAAGTAGAGCATCATACATCAAATCTTGAAGTAATCAAATTAGAATTAAAACAACAAAGATTAGATGAATCACAAAAGTTGGATAAACATAGACCATAGGTCATAACAATCAAAGAAAATACACAAGAGTTTTTAAAACACAAAAATCACCTTACAATAGTAAAAAAAGTGACACCAAAACTAAATCAAGTAGAAGAATAAGATCCAAATGAACAAATAGAAATATATATAATAGATCAACTTTACAATTAGAAGTTCAAAATGTTTCAATATTATCGTTGGGTGAAAAGTTTTATAGTTCTTAAATATAATGTAAGGAATCATAAGAGAGGCAGATTTTTTCAAGTTTAGAAAAAATGTAAATTGTTTTACACACCCACTACATACACAAAAAAAATGAACCGGAATTTAGATTATGATGATTTCAAAAGTTTATATGTTCTTATTGCTTCTTATGCACAATTAAAAGCACATGCATTTGACACTTATCGTGACCTTTCAAAATTTCTTGCTGCTTGGGATAGATTCAAGAAATTCAAGTGCATACCTCTTGTGGGGGTGGAGTGCACACCCCAACATGTTGGAGACTAGGGCCAAGAGGACCTAAAACACAATGATGTTGATTGTGCCACACAGAAGGTGGAGTGGCTTAGAATAACAACCTGCACAAGACAAAAATAATGTTCTTCCTTTTGAACCAAAACCAAGAAGAAAAAAACATAGGGTTAACATATGTATATATCACAATCACTTAGAGAGGTAAATGGATCGATGAATGGTTGGAAGAAGCCATGGATGTAATTAATAGTGGGACAACATCATTTAAGCATGCCAGTAGACATCAGAACATACCTTTGACTTTTTTTTCAAATCATTTGAGTGGCAAAACAAGGTCTAGGAAATGTGGGTCAGGAGGTGTGCTCATAGAAAAAGAAGATGAAGTTATAGTAGCTTGGACTTTGGTTATGTAGAAAGTTGGGCTATCAATTACCTTGTAACAATTGAAGATGAAAGGTGCAGAAATAACTTAGACCATAGTTACATCATTTTGGCATGGAATTTCAAGGATTTCATGGTGGTATTGGTTCAAATGTTGACACCCTAAACTTAACATTCGACAAGCAAAAGGCTTGGAAATCAATAGAACATAAGAGCTAACCACATAGTCATGTGAAAATGTTTACAACTTACAATCTTTATGCAACAAATACAATTATGATGCACACCATATTTGGAACTCAAATGCAACATGGATATAAACAAGTAGACAATTAGGTGCAAATATTCTAGCTAAAACAGGCTACATCATCATACCAAAGTTGAAGGAATGGTTGATAATCAACTGCATTGTCAAAACAACTAAAAAATCTCTACCAGGGTTCTACATATTTAAGAGAGAGAAGATGTGTGATGACTACATGAAACTATGTAAACAAGGAACATGCATGGCTATGCAAACAAAAACATGGATGATTAGTTTCTTGTTCAAAAAACTCTTGTCTTTTTTCAAAAGGTTAGTATTAGGTGGCATATCCTTTACCAATATATATTTGTTCATTTTAGATGGACACCCAAATTTCATGTCACACTACAAGCAATTGAACAAACACAAACATTTTGGCTAGACATGATAACTTTACCTTCCCATATCAGCCATGCATTCCATCCTTTAGATATGGTTTGCTTTAAACTTTTCAAAACAACTTTTAGAAAAGAGAAAGATGTTATTATGGTCAATAATAATTACATTGAACCATACAAGATAACCTTGGCTAGTTAGGTAGAGAAAGTGTTAGACCAATCCCTCACCAAGAAAAACATATTGTTAGGGTTTAAAGTTCAAAGGATTTAGCCACTAAACCCTATAACAATACATGAGAAAAAATCTTTAACAATCTGTACACAACAGATAATACATTGAAGGAAAAACATGTAGATTCGATATCTAATGAAGAGGATGAAGAGGAGGATAATGATATAAAATGGGGAGAATAATATGTTACAAAGGAACATATCAACATAACAACAATAATTATTCTATATCATGAATCTTTAACTGCTAGTGTTTCTGAAATGAAATTTAATACTATGTAGACATGCCCATAAACTTTACAACCATAAACCAAGGGTTGCAATAGACACATCAAAGCTAATTGTGAACATAGATGAAGTTGCAACAAAGGTGCGGGTGGGAACCAACAACTTCACCAACACAACTCAACAAGTATTAGCAAATGGTAATTTGTTTCCTTGGCCTCATCTACTTTTAAGAAAGACCCATGGTAGGGAACCATTAGTTGATTATTTTCAAATTCATGTAGTGACATCATAGGAATACTTGAGCATTATGTGACAAAAGGCACTTGAAAAAGAGGGAGCAAAAATAATCAAGGAAGTTCAAAGGAAATAAAGGTAAGAAAAACAAGTTAGGAAAGTTTGCAATTTGTTAACTATAGCTAAGAGAGCGACTAGTTAGGAACTTGAAAGAAAACAACGAACCAAATTCATTTAAGCTTAGTTAGTTAATGTAATTAAAAGTGTAGGGGACAAGTTTCACTAAAACTTCCAAGTTGGACTACAAGCTCACCTTCTTAATTATAAGAGTGTGAACCTTGGTTGCATAACAAATATTCATAAACAAGTTAGATATCAAACAAGGGTTTGGATGTAAACACGAAGATATGTTGCAACATGTTTGCAACCACTTCAATTAATTAATTCATGAATAAGACCAAGGGGGTTGAAGGAAGGGATAATGCGCTCAAAAAACACAAAACAAATAAGAAGGACCTAAAGGGGTTGAAGGAGGGGATCATGTATTCAGAAAACACAAAGCAAATAGAAAAGGACCTAAGGGGGTTGAGGGAGGGGATGAGGTGCTTAAAAACACAAAACAAACAGAAAAAAGACCTAAAGGGGTTGAGGGAGGGGATGAGGTGCTCAAAAAACACATAACAAATAGAAAAAGACCTGAGGGGGTTGAGGGAAAGGATGAAATGTTTAAAAAACAAAAAACAAATAAAAAAGACCTAAAGGGGTTGAAGGAAGGGATGAAGTGTTCAAAAACACAAAATAAATAACAAAGGACTTGAAGGGGTTGAAGGAGGGGATTGTGTGTTAAAAAAACACAAAATAAATAAAAAATGACCTAAGGGGTTGAAGGAGAGGATCAAGTGTTCAAAAAACACAAAACAAACAAATAGAGACCTTAGGAGGTTGAAGGAAGGAATCAAGTGTTGAAAAAACACAAAACAAACAAGAAGGATTTGAGGGGGTTGAGGGAGGGGATTAGGTGGTATTCAAAAAAGATAAAACAAACAACAAAGGACCTGAAGGGGTTGAAGGGAGGGGATCAAGTGTTCAAAAAACACAAAACAAACAACAAAGGACTTGAAGGGGTTGAGGGAGGGGATCAAGAGTTCAACTAACACAAAACAAATAGAAAAAACCTTTGGGGGTTGAAGGAGGGGATCAAGTGTTTAAGAAACATGGAACAAACAAATAAAGACTTGAGGGGGTGGGTTAAATTGCCTCCAAAAACATAAGGGGGACAAGGGAGGTTAATTTCTTCTAAAAACACAAGGGGTTTGATTGCTTCAAAAACACAAAAACCACAAGGGGGGTGGTTGAATTATACATAAACACAAGAATTGGAGCTAGGGGGCAATGATTACCAAAACTCAAGAACATGAGTTTGGAGGATTCAACTAGACCAAAAACACAATAACACATGGGGGTGCATTGCTTGAAAAAAAAAGGGCAAAAAAGAGACAAAAAACAAAGGAACTTGCACAAAATTTTAAAAAGGGTGCTCTAGAATCACAAGTTCCACCATCAACACTCAACACTTGCATAATAATGAAGAACATTCAAGTTATAATGTTTCTGCAAAAATTCAAGAACTCAAAACTAAAACCCATTTGTACTTTAAGTTGGAATATCATACAAAGAACATGTTATCCACTAAGAGCTAGACCACAATGAGTTGTGATAACACCAAGAGATTAGCAAGAGAAACAAGACACAATGAATTGTAGAACAGCAAAAGAGGAATTAATAGCAAGCTTCACAATGTTTTACTACTTAAACATGAAAAGAAGAATGGCAGAGATAAAAGAAGAAATTGTTGCGTGCGATGGCACAATGGCGACAAGATTTTGAACAATTTAGGGTTTAGTGGAATGTTGGGTTACATATAATCATAGATATTTTTGCTTTATGTATGTTTTCTAATTTGGTCCATTGAATGAAAGTGATTTTTTTTTTAAATGGGTATTTTGGTGATGGGTTTATTAATCTTGTACTAAAAGCACATATGTTGAGCACATGTCAGATTCTGCATGTGCAAATGGGTATTTTGGTGATGGGTTTATTAATCTTGTACTAAAAGCACATATGTTGAGCACATGTCAGATTTCGCATGTGCGTTAATAGGGCAAACTTTGGTTGCAAACCAAGGTGTGGGATGATTGATGACGGTGCTTTTTTTTAGTGATACATTTAATTTTGGGACACCACATCTTGGCCGTCTCTTAACCAAATCGAATGATTTAAATTGTAATATATGCGTTCATAAAATGTCTACAATCCATCTTCAAACTGGAGACCCAACCAACTCCAAATGAGATTACAAATGTCCTTTGAGCACTTAAGTGTACTATGACTAACCTGCCTACTTTAGAGGTACCCAAATTATAAAAACATTAATTTATTTTTTATAGGTTATAGGAATAGGCTGCCATTTATTGCTAAATCTCTCTTGGGATGCTCATTGGTGACACTAGAGCAAAAAATTGAAACAAAAACATTGTTCCCATCTATGGCATCCAATTTCCATACAATCAATTTGTTGTTGAATTTTGAAATATTGTTAATTTGGATTTTTAAAAAAAAATCTGATTTCCACAAATTGCATATGAAAAATCGAAAAATACAATCAACAAAAAATTATAGAATGAGAAAAAATGCATGATTTGCCCACCATCAAATTATTTGAATTAAAAAAAAAATCATCTATTTTTGGGAAAGAGAAACTTGTCGTAATCAACCAAAAGTGTTCTCTGGTTTTTTAGATGAAAAAATGTGGTCTAACCAAAAGCAAAAATTAATTTGACTTAACAATGCTCATTTCCATTGGAAGGATTGTGATTTCATACCACAAACAAATCTACAAGTCTTTGAAATTCAAAAGGTTTGTATACCATAAATATGTAACTAGGTAAATGGCAAGTGTGAGAGTGGGAGGTTGAGGGTTTAATCTCTTGAAGTGGGCTTTTTTCTTCCTTTCAAAATGCCTATGGCATCCATGTGACAACTGGATCCTTTGGCAATATAAACACCATATGGCGGTGGTGGTAGAATTAGTTGGTTACATTATTATCGCCCTTAAAAAGAAATACAAGTTTTTCAAAAAAACAAATAAGAATTGAGCTCAAGAAATTTCTTGTGTTTCAAAATGAGCACTTGTGTTTCAAAAATTTGAGGTGTGAATTTTACAATTAGAAAACTCAAACCCTAAACCCTAATAGAAGTTTTCCTTCTTTTTTTTTTACAATAGAAGTCAATTCACTATGTCAAAATGACATTCTATCATTGGTCCTTTTTGAGTAAACTAGTTGTTTCTACCATTTGAAGTTGAATCGAACTTGTCATTTATGCCATTTGTAGTTGAATCGAACTCATCGTTTATGCCATTTTTAGTTGATGTTATACCATTTGTAATCATATAACACTAGTCATAGAATGCGATTTCTGATGCAATGATTTAAGTAAAGTAGAGATGAAAAAGTTAGAAACTAGAGCCCCGATGGAGAAGTGTTTTTTTGTCCAGTGCCCAACATTCATCTCTCATGATGGTGCATTCTCTTGACTCTTGTTTGTTCACTCTGGAATGCAATGAAAAATTGTTCATTCTCCACACACTAACCTTTATTTATTTCACTGACAAAATTTCACCCAAAAGAAAAGAAAAAATTAAAAAATTAAAAAAAAAGAATTGAGTTTGAAATACAGCTTTGCACACATGCATTACAAAGGGCCCAGGGGGGCGCACATGCACACAACTTAGCCAGGCCTGGCCTGGTCTGGCCACAAAGCTCTTCGCCAGCCAGTGACTGATCATGTGAAGGGCTGAGCAACACTCAGAAATGATGTGTGCAAGGTTTGCTCTTGTTCCTTCACCCCTCAGCTACCAGTCAGTTTTTGTCCTCCCACAGCTTGTTGTTGTTTATTGCCCTCCAACTAATATGTTTAGTTCTTAAAGGAGCAGAGCAGACTTGGGTGAGCTGAGTAGATATGTGGAAGATATATACCTGGGCTTGACTTTGAACCTCTGAGCAAAAGACTAGAAGCTCGGCTGTCAGAGCACCGTTTTGTTTTGCGGCTGAACTGAGCTGAGCTGAGCTGATTTGAGCTGATCTGAGCTGATGTTTTTGCTGTGCATGTGCAAAGGCCTTCTGTCTGTCTACTAATTTAAATTTTTTTATTATAAAACAACACAAAAACAGCTCTCTGAATCAAACCAAACAGCTCTCCTCTAGACAACAATAATACTTCAAAAAGAAATCAAACAAACTCAATGACAACACATGTGATTGAAAAATTGAATATAATAATAGTATTAGTAGTTAATTCCAAACACCCACCATGTAAAGAACGAATAAGAGCAGGTCCACTGGCAGTAAGAAAATGGTGTGTGTGCATGGGTAGTTTGGATGAAGTGCTGCAGCCTTCAAGTAAGTGTGAAACTGGGTTTCAAAGTCCAGACCAGTGTTGAACTTGTATTGTACTTTTGAACATACCAGTTTGGTCCTGGGTATTGGGTCCTTTTTAAAGCTTTCATACTAATCTGGTCCTGCTATTTTGGTCCCTATTTTAGAACTTTCATAACTAGTCTGGTCCTAGTATTGGGTCCCCTATTTTAGAACTTTCATAACTAGTCTGGTCCTAGTATTGGGTCCCCTATTTTAGAACTTTCATAACTAGTCTGGTCCTAGTATTGGGTCCCCTATTTTAAAACTTTCATACTAGTCTGGTCCTGGTATTGAGTCCCTTTTAAGAACTTTCATAATACTAGTCTGGTCCTAGTATTGGGTCCCCTTTTTAAAAACTTTCATACTAGTCTGGTCCTGGTATTGGGTCCCTTTTTCAAACTTTCATAATACTAGTCTGGTCCTGGTATTGGGTTCCTTTTTCAAACTTTCATACTAGTTTTTGGTCCTGGTTTTGGGTCCTTTTAAAAACTTTCATACTAGTTTGGTCCTAGTATTGGGTCCTTTTTAAAACTTTCATACTAGTTTGGTCCTAGTAATGGGTCCCTTATTCAAAACTTTCATACTAGTTTGGTCCTAGTATTGGTTCCCTTTTAAAAAACTTTCATACTAGTTTGGTCCTAGTATTGGTTCCCTTTTAAAAAACTTTCACACTAGTTTGGTCCTAGTATTGGGTCCCTTTTTCAAAATTTTCATACTAGTTTTTGGTCCTAGTATTGGGTCCCTTTTTCAAAACTTTCATACTATTTTTTGGTCCTAGTATTGGGTCCCTTTTAAAAAAAAATTCATACTTCCTAGTCTTGTCTTTGTATTGGGTTCAAGGCTAATTTTTTGCCTGGTATAATATGAGGGAGGAACAAACAATAATACCAGTTCAACACTTTGTTTGGATCTGTAAATACGCAGTAGAATACAATGGTCTCCACAAAGGCCCCGTAGAACATCCCAAGGGATGCGTTCACACTGTGGCCTTGCCATTTACATTAAAAAGAAGTATCTTAAGGCAAAAGAAGAATTTACGGAAACTCAAATATCTCAACATGCAAAAATATAATCTTCAAAAAAATTCCACTAAATGAAACCAAAATCTTTCAAGTTATTATAACTCTATTATAACTAATCTCAAGTCTCAACACAAGCCAAAATATCATCTTTCAAAAATCCTCATATAAAAATAGACCTATTATTATTATTATTATTACCTAGGGGGGCCAAAATCCCTTAAGCTATTATACTCTATAATGAATGTAAACACAATATCCTTGCCTTGGTAGTAGGCAAGGCCAACAAATGATTACTTCTGATTGGCCTTGCCTTGGTAGTAGGCAAGGCCAACAAATGATTACTTCTGATTGGCCATATAATATACGGTCCAATTTTTCATGTGTTATGGGTGAGGCTGAGGAAACAATTAACACTCTATTGGGTGCAAAGATTTTTTTTTGGGCAAATCCTTGCCATTTTGCAAAAAAAATTTATTCTTTCATAAAATTCTCTGTTTTTTGAAAAAAAATAAAATTCTCAAAATTTTCTTAAATGGCCAATTTTTTTGGACAATCATGTACAATATGAAAGAGTGCTTAAAATGTTCAACTTTCATATTTTGAATATTGTCAAATTTGGCTAAACATACTTATGGGTGATTGCCACTTGAGCAACATCACAAAATTTGAAAAGATAAACACTGATTGGATGATGTGATAAGCACTTGGATAGGCAATAGGCCCGGGTGTGTGTGAAGTGTGAAAGTGATAAACCCTAAACCCTAAGAATGGCAAGCTTGAATAGTGTTATGTGCACATGACACACAAGCAAAACCCATCAGCTCCCAAATTTGTCCTCCTCAGAGCTCATCAGTTTTTTGGATCAAGGACAAGTTTTTTGGATCAAGACCAAGTGTGACATATTTAAAAAAACAACAATTGCATTGTTGTTGTGAGCATTGATGAAAGAATCCCCAAACATTGGAATAACATATAATGCTAAAGAAAGGCAAATAGCCTAGAAAGTTATGAATAAAAGACCCAGTTCTGGTATATAACCGCAGTTCTCCAAAAACGTGAAAGAATTCAAATAATCGATTAGAAAACCATCAGTTCTTTCATGAAAATCACAGATTCTTCTAGATTTTTGAAATAACAAAAAAGATCAATGTCTCTTTTGTTCTGATTTTTTTTCAAACACCCAGAATCGATGGTTCTTTGAGAATTTGAAATACCCACACAACACTGGTTATATAGCTCATAACCTGCATCCAGTGGATGTTACACTGATCGGTGCTAGTTCACTTTGGCATAGAACCGAGATGATCAGCAAAGCACATTCTCCGCAATAATAGGTGTCATCATACAACTTCCCTTTGCATTTGCTCTACTTTGCAAGCTGCAAAACTTCTTTTCAAGAAATATCCCTGACACTGCAAGTATTTAACACCATAACTCCAGAACAAAACAAATCCAGGTGCTCAGATGAAATCAACAATGGATCACATTTGTCTGTCATCCTGGTGAAAACACAAACACTCCACTTCACCCTTCCAAATGTATGGGTGGGTTACAAACAAACCTTTGTTCTTTTGGGTTTGTAAAAAACTTCACACAAATGCAAATCAAAATCAAAAT
>Ga0209611_10008554_pt1 | contig 15930 bp, 9 predicted proteins | sample S1TSphgellanicum_3_FD_187693 | JGI IMG/M metagenome (GOLD analysis project Ga0209611, IMG submission 187693) | Host-associated microbial communities from peat moss isolated from Minnesota, USA - S1T2_Fc - Sphagnum magellanicum MG (SPAdes) (version 2) | ecosystem: Host-associated > Plants > Peat...
AAAAGAAAAAAACAATTTGGTGCCCACCATGTGGTCCCTGGTAGTCCAACATTGAAATGATTTGGTGGCCACCAAGTTTCCATGCGAAAAAAAACAAAAAGATGACCTAGTGGCCACCAAATGGTCTTAAAACAGCTTGGTGGTTGCCAAGTTTCCAAGGGGAAAAATAAAAATAAAAATCCTAGTGGCCACTAAGTGGTTTCAAAACAACTTAATGGTTGCCAAGTCTCCAAATGAAAAATAAAAAGTGACCTAGTGGTCGCCAGGTCTCAAGCAGAAAAACAACCAAAAAATAAAAAATAAAATCATGGTGGCCACTAGGTGGTCTCAAAATGACTTGGTGGCCACTAGGTCTTCAAACAAGAAAAAACAAATGGCCCAATGGTTGCTAGGTCTTTTGAAACGACTTGGTGGCCACAAGGACCAAGGACTTGGACCCTCGTATTAAAACCCAATGGCCACCAAGTTTTGGCTTTTTTTTTTTGTTTGGGTAGTATGGAAAATTGAATGGCCACCCAAGTCTAATGTATAAATAAATAAAAAATCGAACCAACCATTTGATTTTTCCTTCTTTAAAAGGGGAAAATTGGGTGGCCACATAATTTTTTCTATTATAATAGCTTATAGAAAATAAAATTCATTGAAATGACTTTTTAAACTAGAATTATCTAAAGAACAAAAATCTATGATCCATTACATACTAGACATAGAGTACAATGTTGCTACTAAAACTGAAAAAATTGTCTTTATGTAGTTTAGTGGAATTCCTTTTTGGGTATAGAATATTGAATAAAATGTTTGAAGTGTGTTTATTCAAACAAGAACATATTGTAATTTTAATATGGTAAGGTAAACAAGTATGTGAAAAACCTTTGTAAATAAAGTTTTATAACTTTCTACACATTGGTCAATGGCCTTTGAACATGGAAAAGATTTTGTAGTCCCTTTCTTGGCGCATTTAATGTCACAAAAATCATTGGAATTGGTTTTTTAAATGAGTAAGATATGACTTATGGAAATGAAGGGGGTGAAAATGTAAGGTTTAAACAAAATAAAAAACAATTTTTATTTTGAAAATTAAGATATATATACAATACTATAATTCTTTTGCACTTCAAAGATCATTTTTAAAGCTTCAAATTTCACATCTATAGCTTTTTAAATCACTCAAATTGAATAAGAAATGAAAGAAATATATGGTTTCAAAGAAGGGGGTATAAATTCTTTTTGGGAAGATCATTTTTAAAGCTTCAAATTTCACATCTATAGCTTTTTAAATCACTCAAATTGAATAAGAAATGAAAGAAATATATGATTTCAAAGAAGGGGGTATAAATTCTTTTTGGGTGCTTGAATGGCTTTTTCTTCTTGAAATTTCTTTTGTTGCTAATAATTATTTATCTTGTTCCTTATCTAATATTTAAGTATTAATTCTTTAAATTATTACATTTCCACAACATCTTTCATTATGCAATTTTTATGCATTTCATTCTTGGTATTTACATATTATGTGTATGTGTGTGTATGGTTTTATTTCTTTCGTGATTAATCTACCTTTTTTCCACATCTTCCCTATGTTTATGTTTATTTTTATTTACCTTTTTGTTTTAACATAATGTTTTTTTTCTTCAAGTGACTAAGTTGTTCTCCATAACTAGCCTTGCTACACTTCCATTTCAAAAAGTATATGCAAAATGTCATGTAGTAGATGTCATCATTTCTCTAATGGGTGGTGTTCATTGTAACATTTATTGTTCAAAATTAACGGTTCAAAAATTAGGTTTTTTTGGTGATTCCATTGCAACCAATGATGAACTTGCGTTATTGACTATTGAGGGCAAAGTGGCTTGAAACAATTGTGCATATGATAGAACCTACATTCTTGGATTTGCCTCATCCAAACACAATGCCAAAAGATGGGTTATAGGACTAGGACACTTTGTGATTAGTGACTTTGCTTGGTCATATAGTCACAAATGACCAATAGTTGTTGTCATTTTAATGACTATAGTCATGTATATGACTATATGACTATATATGACTACATGATTCCAAAGTCATTTTCCAAGGCATGACATGTGTCCCTTGTCTTTAGTTGACCAATTAGAATAGGTAGCACACACACAACACATTTTGGCATTAGGGTTATTTTCAACTTTCATTTAAGGTTAGTTAGAAACATTAGAAGAAAAAGGCCAATATGTGATTAATGCATTTATGACTACTTGCGATTATTTGGTTTTTGCTCTCTCTTTGACTATTATGACATCATGCTAACATCAATTGAATCACCTATGACAAGCTTTTGATTAAATTGGTTTACATCTATATATGGGTGGGATTTATCATCCAAAAATAACCATCTAAAGTCCCATTAATTCAAAGTGAAGTGGTGCTTAGTTGCAATCAACATATGTCTATATCAATTATAATAATAATTTTTTAATGATTAAATTTAATATTCATAATATTTTTATTGTAATTATACTAATTTCATTACAATAAATTACTTATAGTTTCAAGTAAATTAAATATATTCCAACATAGACTATTATACTCAATATTTTTTAATAAAAATATAATTACTATAATTATTTCAAAATCATAATAATTACTTTATTTATAAATGAATTATAATAGACACATAATTTATAATTCAGCTTAATTATTCATAATTTTAATATTTAATATTTAATTTAATTTTTGTGATTGTAAGAATTACATTCCAATACACTACAATATTTAATTATGTACTTACAATATATAATTGTTACTACATCATAAAATTTTAGAATAATTTTACTACAAATTTAAAATAATTATAATAAATTATTTAAATTATTATTTATTATTGCTTATGTAAAATGAATAAATAAGATTACAACATAAATTTTCACATTAATTAAAATGATAGTTCCCAACCATTAAAAAATATATATATATTTACAACTCTTGTGTTTTAATAATAATAATAAAATTTCATATCCTAATTGAGTCCTATAGTTAAGATTTTTATTTGCAATTTTTATAATAATCTTAAAATAATCAGCAAAGTTGCTGTAATTACTATATTTAAAAACAAAGATACTTAAAATAATTGCATGTATCACCCATTATTTATTAATTTACAGTAAATTGTTAATATAAAAACATAAAATTTTATATTAATAATTATTATTCAATATTGACAAAAAATCACTGTAATTAATTAATTTAGTTGTTAAGTTAAAATTACAATACTTGAATAATTAAACTTTATTATTGTAATCTATAATTTATAATTTATAATTTAGTTTTTATTTAATTTTCTAGGATTAAAATAATTAATTTTATGACCATAACTACTTGGATTTTAATATAATATATTAAAATATTTATTTCTTATAATTACTTTTTCATAATATATCACTTTTATAAATTATTATATTTATTAATTATAAGTAACACTAAATAGTTATTGGTACAACATAACTTTTATTATTATTTCAGATAAGAATTAATTATAGTAATTTCATAGTTATTTTCTAATTGAACATAATTATTCACAATTTGTAATTTATAACTTTAAATCTGAATTAAAATTTGGGAATTTTATTATGTAGTTTAAATAATTATTGTAATGATTATAATTGCAAGAATTATTATACAGCAATTTTTTAATAAAAAAATTATTAAGTACTTATCTATGATAAATATCTTTATAGTAATATTACAGTAATTAAATATATATATTAATATATGTTCAAAAAATTGTGGTATTTATAATTATTAATTACCAATGGGAAAAAACATTTATTTGACCAATAAATTTTTTTACAATAATAAATGTAATTATTTAACAATTATAGTAATTAGTTTAACGTTACTTTTTAAATAAATAAATTGTGTAGGAATTTATTTTATAATAGCTCAAAAGAGGAAATATTATACATTATTTCAATATTAGGTGTAAAAAACCAAAAGGAAGATGGATTCTGAGGCTAAGAAATCAATAGAATAAAGGCTCCAAAATAGGATAGCAAACCTCCAAAGAACTAATGCAAATAGGTGATGCACTATCATGAAGATAAAGTTGGATATTTTGAGCAAAAACTAAAAGAACACATTGCACTTGAGGTCATTGTGTGGTCTTTTAGGTTACAATGGAGTTACCCAACCTCATTGCATACATGCAAAGAAATCACATGATCTATACATGAATCTATAAACCTAATGCAAATAGGTGATACAAGGAATGGGAGCATACTAGTGGCCTTTGGATCAATAGTTAATAAATCAAACTTCAAGCATAAAAAGCCATCATAGAAATAGAACATCCATGACATAAAACAAAGGTACTCCATGGTCAACAAACCCCTCAGAAGTGGCCTAATTAGATTCATTTTACACTTTGAAACCTAACTTGTAGTGAACATTACCTTGTTTACATAATATTGTAAACAATTGTTACTCTACTTTTTACAATAGGCTTGTTTAAACACTCTACATGTTCTAATGTTTACACTTTATATGTAATAAGCTAATGTTTAAACAAGCGTAGAGGAATTGACCAAAATGAACCAAAAGCTCATCTTTCGGGGACACTTAATGAAAACCACACCTTTTGAAAATAATTGAAAATCACATAATATACTTTTGGATTAAAACAATCCAAATTCCTTAGTCAAGCACAACAAAATTGTAGAATTTTGGTAACTATCAAAGCTATTACGTGACAAATTTTAAAATGTATTCATGATCTTCCAAAGCTTACATGAATAAGCCCTAATTAAACTAGCAATTTTGTAAAAGCCCAAACAGTGGTCAACAAATCAAATGTAACATATTGAATTATAATAGTGCAACATAGAAGTTGAAATATAGTTTTGTTTACACTCTGAAACCTAACTTGTAATGAACAGTAGCTTGTTAAAATAGTAAAATGTCAACAGTAGGTACTCTACTATTTACAATAGGCTTGTTTAAATACTCTACACTCTAATGTTTACACTTTATAGTTGTAATAAACTATTATTTAAACAAGCCTAAAATAATTAACCAAAACGAACTAGAAGTTCATCTTCAAAGGACACTCAATTTGAAAACAATTGCAACCTCAAACATATGCATTTCAAATTGGGTTAACAATCTACAAATTACATGTAAATTAATACACTTCTATTGACACCTTGCAATTGTAAATTGCATATTTATTATAACTTACAAATGGATTAAATAGCAAAAAAAACATCACATGACCTTTGTCTCTACAAAGCTTACCTAGATTAGCTTTCATATAATCAACAACTTTTTTACATAACTGTTGATTTGTCAACACCAAAAAACATAAACTTCAAACTCTTGTATTGCATAGAAGTATATAGTAATGAAATGCAATAGACTGTTATTGGGTTCAAGATTAACCCAAGTGTCTTTTATTCAAAACACATGATTGAATATGGACTTATTTTGATACATAGTGCAAAGACATGAAGCAAACTAAGTTCTGCATATAGCACATTATGCAAAAATTAGGTCTTTAATAAAAGTCCATGAAAACATGGAGCAAATTGGGTTTTATTTTGTTTGACAACATGTACTAGAAAAAAATTTCAACTAAGCAAATGTATTATATTGGGACATATGATCTGGTTACATCACTCTCCCTATAAATAGTACCTAGATGCATATATTACATAGACCACAGACATAACAACAACAAAATGTAAGATCAATTTGTAAGAATGTAGTTGAAAAAAACCAAGATGGCCTTCTAGACTTTCAACTGCATGACCAAACAAAGAAAAATGTTGAGCAACCTTGTAAACAACAACACACCTAGTGTAGAGTCGTCGTTTGTTTTTGTCTCTGCGGATGCCTCTTCCATTCCTACATATTTAGCGTTTTCCTTACCTTACTTACCCTCTATGCCCTTTGTGTTGCTTATGATTCCAAGTGGCCTCTTGTTGTGTTGTAGTGGTTCACTTGGTTTAAGTAAGAATGACCATAACTCTCAACTTCTTTAGATAATGAAAGATTGGTGCATGTGTGGTCAAACATAATGAATAGACCTATGATAAAAACAACACATAGCGACCTTGAATGTCTAGTAATAGATGTACATGTAGTCTTGCATATTGGTATAACGCTCAAGGAAAGATACATCAACTAGGTCATTACTAACAACAATGAAATTGCTCCTACATACGTTGAAATCCCCATAGTGGGAAATTTGAACACACAACATCTTGGCGCTACAAATCTTAAAAGATTTGTAAGATCCTCATCGTCCATTTGACAAAATGGTAGAAATCAAACAATCAAGATGGCATTAAGGTTTAAGATAACTTATAATTGTTCTATTGTTTCTTTGAGAGGCCTCTTCAAGTATGCAATGGAAGCCACATGTGCATCCTTGGCAAGTTTGTACTCTCCTTTCTCTACCACAAGATGTACATTGTTATGGTCTTCATTTCACAAAAATATATACCTTCCATATTTTCCATCCCCTACAAATTGCAATAGTACATTAATCTGTCAAATGCAATGGGATTCCTTACAAATAGTAACTAAGTACTAACAAACACATGATGAAGACAAGAAATGAGCGGGAACATAACAAAAGTAAATATGCACTTGAGACATATGAATACCATCCAACTTTTATAACCTTGACCTAAAATTAGAGAGGATGATTTTCATTTGTTGGTTACGACAATGTTATGTTCCAATGATCTTATAGTGACCTAAGATATTGAAGCAAGGAAAGGCTAAAACTTGTCTAAAGTGCCTTTCCAAATGCAAAATATCTATTCCTTCATGCTTATCAATATGGAGAGCTTTTCCAAGGAACATTCTCATGCAATGACAATCAAATGAGGAGCTTACAGCAATGACAATCGAATGAGGAGTTTATAATCAACTTCAAAATTCATATACATTTATAAGCTCTATGTCCTCTATTTTTTTGCAAACAATAGTATATAAAACAAAGCCTAGCATATAAAGTTGTTTACAATGGCATCCATAAGTGCCACACAACCTATAACAATTGTTTCATGTGATGGAGATGATATTGATTATATGTCTCAATTTGAGATTAAGCTTGGATCACAAGAGACATCAAATGTACACATAGATGCAACTTGGGAGATCCATATTCCAAAGTTGGTGGCCAACATAAATCTATGGTCTCCTAGCCATTGAACATCAACCTATTGGGTTTTTTTTGTGGTGAATGATGGTGCAACATTGAACATTTATAACCCACATATGATGCGTTGTTTTGTTTCTCACCCAACCCAATCAGAGCTCCTTGATGCTAGGGAAAACATAAAGGGCTTGTGAACTACAATAAGAACCATGACACAAGTGCTTTGAAAAAGCATGCTTGTCATGAACATCTAGAATAAAAAATGGGGATTGTTTTTGTTGTCAAAGGTTATAGAAACCCAAAGTGAAAAACAAGGGTCAAAAAAGAGGAAAATTGTCCCTTCTTCTCAAATCATAGATTTGTTTAGTAGCCAACAACCTTACCATTAGATTATTTTAAATAGGTTTTTTTGGAGGACTTGGTTCTTTATGTTGCAAAAGGTTATTGAATTTTGTCTTTTGTTGAAAATCCATGGCTGTGGTGTTTGGTTTTGTAGCAATGTGGGTGTGTATAATTTCCATCTAGCCATTAATTGGTGACTAAAGTGCTCCCAAATATGGTGGAGAAAATCAAGGAGATATGTGTCATCTCAACCCTTACAACTTGTATTATTTGTACATGTTCATTTGACCTTTGGATGTCTTGTATAGGCTTTGATGGGAGCCCTATTATATGACAATTGGGATTTTTGAAGTACATAACATTATAGGTGCAACAATGGCAAACTAGGTAAAATTTTTGCTTCACTTTTGTGGCTTACTTGACAAAATAATTGCATACGTCAAAGATGAAGGATGACTTCTACATTAACTTTTAGGTACATTCACAAAATAAGGAGTTGGGGGTGCACCCTTAGTAAGGACTTTGGCGATTGCTTATTCTGAAATATTATAAGTATATACTAAGAATATTCCATTTGTAAGTCGCAAAAATTCATAAGTCCTTTTGACTCAAAAATATGTTACATTATACTCTTATGTGAATATGTGTCTTAAAAGTCTCTCCAAAATTATGTCATTTTCAAGTCCTTCAAAAGTCATTTATGAGTTTTTCCAAGGAGTAAAAACACTATAAAACACTGGTTACAATTCCTATGGCTTTTATATTTGTGAATGTACCCTTATGTTATTTTTTGTTCTACCTTCAACTAGCATGCCCATTTGGAGGGTCATGTTTTGGGCATGCCATGTCAAAGACAACCTAATATGTTAATGGCAACACAAAAGTTTGTGCTACTCTTTTAGAAGTTAGTTTAAAAGATGTTCAGTCTTCATTACAAAAGACCATTACTTCAACAAAAATATCTAAGAAGGGTAGCATGAGTGGAAATAATTTTGTATTGTTGCAAGATTGTTTGCCTAGATGTTAAGAACTCTAGTGGAGACACAATTTGCTTCTTGAGTGATCTTATTCTAGGAAACATTGGAATATCATAATGTTACTATCTTAATTTGCTACAAATGGCAACAAGCTATTTAAAATGTCAATATTTTGGACTTGAGCCATTGTTCAAGCCATTACATATATGCTCCTTCCTATTGTGAAACTTTGTGTCTTGAATCAAAGTGCTAACTATTGGTTATTGTTAGATGCATTTTATTGTGCCTTCACTTTATGCATTTCCATGAAGGTTGATTTGGCTAAGATCCAACTTTTAAATCAGTCATTGATTCGTGGGGACTTTGATTTAGAGTTGCAAGATTTCAAGCTAAGGATGATGAGGCAAGTTATCAATATTTTATCCCTATTCTTGGCATTTAGTTCAATTTATAATCAAGCTAAAGCTCATAACATGTTGGCCACCATGCTTGACCCCCATTTCAAGAACATGAAGGTTATACAAGATTTTATGGGCTGTGCACATGATGCCATTCAAATTGTGACAAATTATGATGTTAATATTGTGTGCCTTCTTTTATTACAAGTGTTTTTTCATTTGAACCCTATTAGGGCAATAACACATCAATCAATAATAGTTGAAGATGATGACTTTTTTTTGGGCATATTGTATCAAATGATGATGCAATCATGTTCACATTGAATAATGAGTTGCAATTGTATCAATGATTGGTAATATGACTAGTGGATATTGAAATCCTTTTAATTTGGTGGGCAAAACATGTTATGCAATTTTCACATGTTTCTTTCCTTGTTCGTCAAGTCCTTGGTATTGTGGGATCATAGATAAAAATTGAGCAAATTTTTAATGTTGCAGGTGTCATCATTAACTTGAAGTGATTTGACTCAAATTGAGAATTTAAATTGACTCATTCTCATCATAAAAAAACTAGCCTAATGATGCTCGTGTTGTGTGTGATGGACCTTTGAAGCCTAAAGTCATAGCAAAAATTTTCAAAAAGGATTTTACTATGATTAAAAAGCACATTAGATAGATTGAAGAACAAAACTTCTTTGAAGAATATAAAAACTTTGAATTGTATTGATTTCATGTTCAAGTTTTTGCTTTCATCTTCAATTTGTGTTATTTATATTAACATTTTTCTTGTGCAATCAAAATTCTATTACTATTTTTTTCTTGGTGCATTTACAACATTAAAGCTGAGAATTGAAAACTTGTTTTGTCTTATAGCATAGGTATTCTTTACCTCACATTTGCTATTGAATTTCTTATGATGAAATGGGTTGAACCCAACAATGACCCATTGGTCTTCAATGTAGGTTCACTGATTAAAGTTTAAAATTACATGGTTTTATGTTTTGGAATCATGTGTATGGTTGAAACTTGAAACCTTTTGTGAATTCAAATTGAATTCAAAACCTTTTCATTACATTTTCAAATTAAAAAATTCACGTCTTTCAAGTACTTGCCTTGTAATTGTAATAACCATTTTTTTGGGATAATTTAATCCCTAGACCTTAACTATTACCCAGACTTGCCCCTTTTAAAAAAACAACCTTAATACCTAAAAACTTTCCATAACTATAAAAATAAAAATAATAAAAACCTTAATTGGAGGTTTTGGATTTTTTGAAATAGAATTCAAAACCTTATTCGAAAGTTCTTTCAAAAGATAATGATATAAAGGAATTGACCCCCAAAGTTTTCCAAAAAACAAATTACCATCGAACATTAGTACCAACCTCCAAGAATTTGGCAGTGAGTTTTCTCCTTAAAACTTGGTTTTTAGGAAAAGCTTCAAGCTTGGCCTTTTTTCTACATGTTTTGTTTCTATGGGTAGATTTGACTAATTTTACTATTTCTTAACACTTTTAAAATAGGACTTAAATTTTTTTAAAGCAAAATTGAAGCTGTTCTACTACAACTTTTAGGGAGGACATATTTGAAAGAGAGGACAATAGTTACAATGAACTACATTTTAAAATTAAACTTTGGTTTTTGGAGGGAATACAAATTGCAAAAGCTTAGTAGGAATTTTGAGGGTTAAACCTTTTGAGGGCTAATAATGAACTTCTTTGGAAGACTCAAAATTTGATGTCCTTAGTAATCTTGCTACATTGTATCCTTGTTAGCATTTAGGGCTTATTTATGAACAATTGCATGCCCATTAATATTACAAACAAACCCCCATGTAACCAAACATTGTCTTTGTTTGCCTTGGTGTTGTTTTGTGAAAATGAATCCAACCCATTCCTAAACCAAAAATTGCCTTTGAAAAACCACATTGGAGAATTTTGTTAAACAAGTAAGGCAATACTTTACACTAGGAGTCAAGGCCAATGTTCAACTCAAATCAAGCATTTCTATTGATGCAAAAGTTGAAATAAGCCCCAAGGGCTTTACATTAGGAGTCAAGGATGAAATAAAAAAAAGATAATTTCAATCTGCCCCAACTTACTAATAAGTGCTGAACTTCATGGCGTTGTATTGACCCTAAGGCTGAAAAAAAGGATACCATTGAATTTGGGGAACCAATTTGCAATCCTTCGGGGCCAATGTTGCACCCACCTATACTCAAAGAGGGACAACCTTTGCAACAAACACCCAACTCAAGATTAACAACACCAATGCATGTTCTCTATGAATCAAAACACATGCAAAGTTGACAATACTTGAAAGTCAGGTAAACTGAGTAAATGACAGAGTAGGCTAACAAAAACCCACCCACAATTTAGCAAAAACCCATATGAAGCTGTAGTCTACAAGAGTTGCTTAGAAAGGATTTTTTTTCACCCAAAAACTTGGAAAACCTGCCCTCTGAAATTCTTATTCCAAAACAATTAACTCACACAAGCCATGGTATGTATGCATATTGATGAAATGGGTCACCTTACAAGAGAGTTTATGCCTTTGCATACATGTAACAATCTTGGCAAACATTTGAAGTTTTCAAAAGATGTTGCCACCCACCCCCTTCTCTTGTTTATGAATTGCAGGAAATGGGTTTGTTGGCCTTGCCTACCAAGGCAAGGACATTGTGTTTAGATTCATTATAGAGTATAGTAGCAGCTTAATGAATTTTGGCCCCTAGGTAGTAGGTCTATTTTTATATGAGGATTTTTGAAAGATGATATTTGGCTTGTTTGAAACTTGAGATTAGTTATAGAGTTATGAATTTTCATAATTCTCCTTTTGCCTTAAGATACCTCTTAATGTAAATGACAAGGCCACAGTGTGACAGACCCCTTGTTCAGGCATTGGAACACAGAAAGAAGATATGATCTCTCAAATTTTCCTGAATTCTTCCACACAGAACTAACCCCAAGCAAAATGATTTCATAATCCAGCACCAGGCCCACACCAATAAGAATTCCCCTTTTTTTCTCCCGCTTCCTTCATCATCCCCTCACTTGGGGTCGTGCAGACCATATGGAACTTAGTGCTCGCAAACGTGTACAGTAATCACCCAGTGCAAGAATAGCTTGCGCTGATTGATGGGTTGTCAAGATCGCATTCATTTGATGCAATGTCCGCTGCCGCAAATTATCCGCCTACCATTATTGCCAGGCCCGCCCCAAGCTCAACAGAGTCATTCACAGTAGAAAGAAAAGAAGGGGAACAAAAGAGAAGAGCCAAAACAATGATCTATTTCCTTCAAGAGAACCATGAGCTGCGAAGGGATTGTTGTATACCCACCTGTTGCACAAAAGACTCAACTGTGCCCAGTTTACCCAGCGCCATCGCCATCTGGCCCATGTAATCCGCTACGTTCGGTGACGAGCCCAACAAGCTGGCGGCAACCGTATCTGCGAGCGATTGCTGTAAAACTTCCATTCCTTGTGAAATCGCATCCTCTGCCTTTTGTAATGACAGTTGCAAGGTACGGATTCCGAGTAGTTGTTCCTCTGTGAATGGCTCAACTTGTGGTATCACAATCTGCACACTCCCAAAAAACAAACCCAAAACTCAATTTGCTTTCTGAAAAAGAAAATGATATACGTAATTTTTGTTGCAGCTACTTACAGTTGAAAAAACGAACTAGGTAGCTACTTGCTTTTCTTCCACCTCGCTTGATGGTCAGGCTACCACATGTAAGAGAAGACAAAATCTGGAGCTGGAAAAGAAAATCAGTACTAAATTATGCTTGTAATCAGCAGCATTCAACAACCATTTAAATTTATTTGTTCCGTGATGCACCTTTAAGCCTTCAGAAGGTCGAAGGCCACCCATCCACATAAAGCAGCGCTCAGCTGGTGTGACCCACGTTCCAGATACCAGTTGGAATACATCCGTTTTAGCAGCGACAGCCTTGAGGCGGAATAAATCATCATAATGTGCCATTCCCACCTCTACGAGCAAGCGTAGCTCGTTGTCAGGTACATGGGCACGCAGTGCTGCGCGGAGCTCACACATGTTCCGATGGTAGTCTTTCACCCATGTTCTACAGTCCATATCGAAAGCAGCCGCTCCTGCCCACATAACCCATCACCAAAATACTTGAGATTTGTATTGCGTGCCTTGTCTGTCACCATTCATATAAGGGAAAATGCTCATTTCACTTACACAACTGCCCAAAACACAGGAATCCTATGCAACAGATCATCAAAAAGTGAGTAACTCAAACGTACCTGGATTCAATGCGACAACAACATTCACCCCATTTGTGGCTACTCAAAGAGGGACTTCTTATGACGTATTTGGTGGCCCATTTTAGTGCATTGGGTGTCAGCAATTTTGTCAACACATGTGTGTGTGTGTGTTTTTCATCTTTCATTTGATTTTCCTTTGGTCAATTCTGACTTTCAGTCCTGTGATTTCTCATAAAAGACAAAGAAAGAAAACACATGCGGTCATCAAAAACTGAAGAAACTTCTTATGACGTATGCCAAAGCTCATTTTATTAGGTACGCCAACATCTCTTTATGACGTACTTAAGTGGAACTCGTGGGTGGCGTAGAGATGAGCCTCAAGAATCACACTTGTCTTAATTTTGCACTTTCCATGAAAGTCTAAGTTTATTTTAAAGTTTAAATCTCATCAGGGATTTATATTTTTGCAATTTTGTGAATTATTGCAAGAATTTCTTCGACATAAAATGTATCTTTTCAGCAAAAAAAATTTGCCACTTTTGTGAAATCAAAATTGAAAAGAAAAACATTGAGTCTCATATTGAGTGACAAAGAGATGGGCCTTCTTTAAGAAGTTTGTTCATTTGAACCATCCACGTATTTTTAGTTCATTGTCCAGTTATGCATAAAGTCAATAAAAGCTAGGGTGGACTCACCCTGTGTTCATTTGAAAACATAGTGCATAGTCAAAAACATAGGGTGAGGAGTTGACAAAAGAATAAAACATGGGGTGAAACTTGGAAATGCATTTATTTTGATGCATTTTGAGTTTCGCCCCCCCTTTTTTTTTGGACACATGGATTATGTGATGACGAGGAAGAGAGATGAATTTTTAGGGTTTGCATTGGAAGGAGTGACAAATTTTAGCACCAAAAAGGTATACATTTTTTAGCACTAAATGTGTTTAGGCTTGTAGAGAGTAGCCAACTTGGGTTTTCATCATTGTTTGTGCTTGTCTTCTTGGTGTATATGAGTGCCATAAAAGTTTATTTGAAGGGGGAGGAGGTCCAATGCTTGAAAGAGGAGGCATTTGAAGGTAGGTGCATCAATAGAAAAAGAGTCACATGTTTGAAGGCCAATTGACAAGCCAAGAGGTGCATCAACAAAAAGTATGTCAATCTGCAAGTTTAAAGGTGCATTAGCAAAGCACCACTAGCTTGAAAAAATTTCAATCATCAACACAATAAACACATCAACATATTAAGCATGTATTATTTAAACTTGGTGGGGTTTCTTTTCTTCATGTGGTTACCAAGGTTTGTTCACATTGTTTGCGAGGTTTCTTTTCATTGTGTCATTGCCAGGGGTTGTTCACATATTGTTCAACTAAAAACGACATTGGTCTTCTCCGTCTCTCCTACCTTTTTGATATCATCTTCGTTGCAATTCAATCCCGTCCAATTGTTCAAGTAATTGAACGGCCATCCTTCGACCTCCACCAAGGCCAAAATAAGACCCAAATTTGTCCTAGTCATTCGAGTCTTCAAATGTGTGCTCACCCAAATCATCGGATACATAGGTTGCATCAAATGGACTTTCACTTGCAAATAGAAAGTAAAAAGGGTGAAAATGAACCCAAACAAAAAAAATTACAAACAAAGCAATTAAAAAGTTTTAAAAACTTCCCAAAAAAATAGAGAATAGAAAATCAAAAGCCAAATAATGGACACCAAAAAATTTGAAAATAAATCTCGGTGGGTACAACAAAGGATTCGATTTTTGAATCCTACACCACTATATTTTTCAAATTCTTCAACCACATGACTATCTAATAGCCACCAAATACATCTAACAGTCACCTGATTAAAATATGAAACAACCACCAGATATAGGCCTATTTGGCAACCCCTTGATCAACATATAAAGTGGCAACCAAATAGGTTGATCTAGTGGCCACCTAAAGTTATATTAAATTATGATTAATGGTTCTCTTCATCAAGTATTGTACAATTTTTTAAAATTATGAATACACTTAGATAAGATTCTTCTTTAAGTTTTATTTTAAAACATAGATTTCATTTGGTGGCCATTAGATAGATCAAAGTTTAAGTCCTTTGAGGGACTTGTTTGTTCATCTTCATACCAATATCATCATCATTGACACCCTCAACATCATCCTCCCTCCCAACAATGGGAGTTTGCAACAGTTCTATAGTAGATATCAAGTCATGGTGATACATCATTAGAAAGTAATTACATCGTATGGTGGACCAAGTTTGGCAAGTTTAGAGTCATGTTTTTATTCCTTTTTTAATTTCCACCTACTTGGCCTAACAATAAAATCTCATTTGATCACATATTAATTTAATCCCAGTTGTCATTTGTGTTGGGAAAGTTGGGTGCCCAATTCAAATTTTTACTACTATGTGCATAGGTGACACAAACATTTTTCACCACTTTTCCTGCATTTGTACACTGCATGAATCTGTCTAATGCATAATGGACAAGTTTTTGTCATGATTGCTACTCTCACTAAGGTCTTTTAGCTTCGCATCTTCTAGCACTACATGAGGAGGTTGTCAAAGATTTTCAATATTCTTATTGTGTAGGTATTTTATTATTGTTTTTATTGTAGGAAGCTATTGTACCCATTAAGAACACAAGACGTATGTGTGTAACATGAGTGGAGATATGGCCATTCTTGTGCCCACATTCTTGAAGAGTGACATTGTGCATTCTCATAAAGTCAAACAGGAAGGAAAACATGGTCATCGTGTTGGGTTTGTTGCACCATTATACGACAAAGTGCTAGAACTAAGAGATGGTCAACCTCTGTTCACAAAGGATTTTGTCGAAAAGTATGATATGTG
>Ga0209611_10008555_pt1 | contig 15929 bp, 5 predicted proteins | sample S1TSphgellanicum_3_FD_187693 | JGI IMG/M metagenome (GOLD analysis project Ga0209611, IMG submission 187693) | Host-associated microbial communities from peat moss isolated from Minnesota, USA - S1T2_Fc - Sphagnum magellanicum MG (SPAdes) (version 2) | ecosystem: Host-associated > Plants > Peat...
AGAACTGCTTCTCAAAGTCAGGTCGAATGAGCACCGGAGCAGCCACAAGTGCCCCTTTCAGAGCTTCAAATGCACTCTGACAACCCAAATCCCACACAAAAGCCACCTCCTTCTTTGTCAATTCAAACAGTGGAACAACCAATCGTGCATATCCTTGCACATAGTTTCGATAATACCCTGTCAGCCCTAGAAAAGACCTCACATCTGTGACTGTCTTTGGTACAGGGAAATGTACTACAGCATCAATTTTACTAGGATTTGGCCTAGTTCCTTCGCGACTGACCACATGTCCTAAGAAAGCGATGCTCCTGGCAGCAAAACAACATTTCCTGAGATTCAGTTTCAGGTTTACTTCCCTTAATTTGGCGAACACGGCTTCCAGGTGTTGAAGGTGGTCTTCCCAGTTCTCACTGTGGATATTGAGATCGTCCACAAACACCTTCAGGAATTCGCCTCCCAATTCCTTAAAGACCAGGGACATTGTTCTGGTAAAAGTACTAGTGGCATTTTTGAGACCAAAGGGCATGACAGTCCAGCCATATAGCCCGGTCTTAATGACCAGTGTAGTTTTCTTCATATCTTCAGGAGCCATGCGAATTTGCCGGAAACCCGACTGCAAATCTAATGCAGTGAACCAAGCCGACTTCCCCAGCTGGGATATAACGTCATCAACTAAGGGCATGGGGAACGAGTCCCGCCTGGTCTGCAAATTGAGCGGTGTGTAGTCCCCACAGAACCTCATGCTTCCATCCTTCTTCACCGGCAAAGTCACCCTACATGCGTATTCTGAGTCACTTGGTCTCATCTTGCCTAGGTCCACCAACACATCTATCTGGCGCTTCACTTCCGCCTCCTCCCAATATGACAGTCGTCCAGGAGCTACCCGACAAGGTGGAAATCCTTGCGTGTCGATCGAGTGCTCCCCGACTGTGCAACACCCTAACTCTCCTTTGTTCCAGGCAAACACATCCTGGTACCTTTCCAAAAGCTTCCAAAGCAATGGCCTCTTCAGTTCGTCGAGGTCCTGATCGATTCTGAGCTTCTGGCAAATGTCCTTCCACCTTGTATCCCCTTTGAGATCATCAATGATTTGCTCCCTAACTTTGCCGCCAGTGGCAGTAATCTCCATCCGTTGAACCTGTAGCAACACAGATCCTCCTGTTACACTCACTGCTTCGGAGAGGTTCTGCTTGTGATGCTCCCCATCAGCAGCCCATTGAATCCAGTCAGCATAATCATCAGCATCTATAATTTCCTCCTTCATAAAATCATCAGCCTGATTCTGCAGTGTCAGCTGCAGAATTTGTTGCGGTCCTTCCATCATTACTAAGTTCTCTAACTCAGTGTCCCCAAATTCAGATTCACCTTCAACCTGTATCCCCGGCCGAGATCCCTCGTTGGAGTCCTCATTTGAGTCAGATTTCGACTCAGACTCATGTGCAATCATTTGCTGACCAATGCCATGCGCATACCAAGACGACGATCCGTCCTCAACATTCAATTTTCCAATCACACGCTTCATAGCACTATTACCATCGTAGACATCAATTTTTGAGTTCGACCTCTGCATCAAGTTCACCATGGTCAGTGGTAGCACTTCTACATCAGTACTTGGACCTCGTTTGACCTGGATCAACCCCTGTTCAACATCAATGATCGCGCCAATTTTGATCAACAGATCAAACCCAAGCAAGACATCATAGCTGTCTGTGTCCACAATCATGAAGGTCATATTGCATTGTACTCCTCCAACTTTAATTGGCACTTCTCCGATCCGGCCGAGTGCCTGTGTTACGGTACCTGAAGCCGTCTTGTATGTTTCAGACCCAAACACCAAATGCATCAAACCCAATTCCCTGACAACTGCAGCCGCCATGACAGACATGGACGCGCCGGTGTCCACAAGTCCCTCAATAAGGTAGTTGTTTATCTCGATTGACAGATGCAAAGTTTTACTCCTGTGTGTTTTGTTGACACAGATTCTCCTCACACTCGGTGTTGCGGATACCATCGATACCTAAGCACCTTCGATCTCTGTATCCTTCTTCCTCCTAGCAACCTTTACCAAATTCTCCAGTTGCTCTAACTCACCTGGTATCATCATCACAGTTTCCATTGGTGTCAGGGAGATCTTCCCTTTGATGAAATGAGAAAGGATCTTTGACCTGATGGAATGCTCTCGATTCGTGACAGTGCCATCTTCGGCAACCTCGGTCGATGGTACAGCAGCTGGTGGTGGTAATTCAACAGGGTGCCTTCGCTTGGGTATGCGAGTGTATGAGAACACATTCTCGTTCTCATAGAACTTATCGAGCTGTTGTACAGTTGTTGCTTTGTCATCCAGCAATACTTCAAGGAAATTCGCCGCTCCAGAATTTGATCTCCCATCCTTGGATTTCTTCAAACACCTGTCTTTTGAATGCCCAAGACCTGAACAGAAAAAACATTTCACACCACACTTCTTTGTCCTATGAGGCATGCCACATTTGGCGCATTTTGGCCGTGGCTCATTCAACCTTGGACATGCTGTGGCTATATGGTCCCTTCCTTTACAGATCTGACATTCTCTAAGCAGGGTAGAAGAAGGCAATGGGACAGAGTTCGGCACACCTCCCTTAAAAAAATTGATCAGAGTATTATTCAAAGCGACAACCTGATGTTCCATGGACGCCTCAGCTGTTCCCTCTTCTTGCTCCTCTCTAAGGGGCTCGAATGGAGTCTCCCCAAGTTCACCCAACACTCGCTCGAGCTCGGTAGCTGCACCCACCAGCTCCTCAATGTCAGCAAAAGTTCTTACGATGCATAATTTTCGAATTTCAGGCTTCAGCCTGCCCAAAAACCACCTTCGTTGTTCGGCGTTTGGTATCCTGCCTCTCTGAAACAACTTGTCGAGGCGTTCGAAATACTTCAGCACCCGCTCCTTGGGTTCTTGCTTGATGGCATCCAATTTCACTCGGATGTCATCAGTATCGACATTGCCATATTTTTGCACAATCAGGGTCCTCAACTCAGCCCAATCGACTGGTACAGGTTGCAGCCTCTTGAACCACTCCTTGGCTCTGCCTCTCAAATTGAGCTTGGCAATCTTGAAAAGTTTGTCCGCGTTGAGGTTGCGCACCTCTGCCACCATATTGAGCCGTTCAGCCCAATCGCTAACATCCTCATGATCGCGCCCCCAGAACAATTCGTCCATGCTGTGGACTAGTCATCCTGAAGATGCATAATTAGGACAGAAAAAATAGCAAAACTGCTTATAGACACAAAGCCCTTCAGACAAAATGTATGAACTCAACAACTGTTTATTGTTGCAGTTCAACTCGGATTACAAAAACACAGACGTCGGACTACACACTGAACTCTGACTAAGCTCCTTCATACACAGGTCTCAGAGGTTCAAAGTTTGATGGGAGGGTAGAGAAACGTTGCTCATCTGTCGACTGCTGTTGAAATCGCCATTGTCCTTCTTGTCCTAACCACACCCTCCAGCTAATCAGGCGGGATCTGGATCTGCTATGCTCCACCCGAAGCAGGCGATCTCCCTCCTAAAACAAGTCTTCCACTCCAGGTATGTACAGCCTCACAAAATGGTTCGGCGACACTTCCGATCTAGGAATCCATATGTCCCCCAGCCTTGGGACACTGCATTGCCTTTTTGCAAGGTCAGGAGCAACCCTACGCAAGGTAGGAGGTGAAGTAGAAGCTGTCCTGAAGTTCCGAGGTGCATGCCCACCCCCTTGCTCCATCTGTCACTGTCACCCAGACCCGTGCACTGGTGTAGAATCCACTGTGGGTTACTTCCACAGCGATGTCCCCTACCCGTGCTTGGTCAGGATTTATACCCACAACTCTAACTATATCAAAACCCAGAAATCATAAGATCACAGCTCCCCTTTGTGGTCCGTTCTGAATGGTCCCGAAATCGAACCTACGAACCAAGTTCAGTTCATGATTTTCCTGTGTTACGAGCTTTACAGGAATCTCTTCTCCACTAGACGAAGACATTATTCTCAAGTCTCATATTACCTCGATCGTTATCAGCTCTATACTGGTCACAACTATGCAATCTGCTCTGATACCAAAAAGGAGGGATCCAGAGAAATAGAGAAGACACAGCAATAACCAAACCTCTCCTAAACTGCCTTCGCTCTGATAGAGCGAGCACAATGCAATCTCACAACTATGCAACACACAACTCAAGCGAAATAGATCTCAGAGACAAAACTCCATAACTCTTATTTCACATAATGTCTTGTACAGAACCAACTCTCCTGCCTCCCAAAATATCTATGTCGATCACCTTCATCCTAAATTCCCACTAAGCTTTCTTAGATCAAGGAGCCAGAGATGTTTCTGGTCACTAATCGCAGCGGAAAAAGAGAGCAACCAGACGAGAGTTCCCTAAGCTCCTAACTGTTCTGCCAAAAACCCACCGATCCTTCCAACTGATCATCCTCTTCTCTACATCCTTGGATCCAGCTTCCTGCACAAGCTTCCTCCTTCTCGCTTTTCTCACCAATAGCTTTCCCTCCATCCCTAATCAATGTGGCGCCACTCCTCTTCATCAAACGCGTCGTCATCTTCCTGTCCTCTCATCCCACACAGACAGACCACCTTCTCCCATGCACCCCATGCATATCTAGTTTCCCTCTCACACTAATGAAGAAGAAATCCGCCGCCACTCATCAATAGAGGCGGCCAGATTACCATGATCAAGGTTTTTGTGTTCACACAAACTGCACAGTCATGGAGTCACTGTCCTGCCACCCGTCGTTCGGCTACACCACTTCCTATTAAGTATTTTAAAAATCAGTGTTTAGAATGAATTTATTAAATCTAATTAATTTCATAAACATAACATTGATAAAAAAATGTAGATTTATTCAATTTTGATAAATTGTTATAATGGATGTTTCATTTTCAATGTTTTTATTGATGATTAAAAGGTGTCCACTAAAGTATTTTAATTTTTTTTAATTTAATAGTTTTAAGTCTTTATATATTTTTAAATTAAAAATTCATTATTAAAAACTCGATAATTAATTTTAAAATTAAAATTATAATGAAATTTCATCTTGATTTATTTTTTATTTATTTTTCAAATACAAACCAAAAGCTACCATCACATTAAATTCACTATTGCCACTCATTGGAATTATGAACATTATGAAAATTAATCTATATCAAATTTGTTAAAGAGTGTATGGATTTAAAATGTGATTTAATGGTTGAAAATACACCAAGACATGTTCCTTTCATATGAAAAGAATATGTTGAAATTTAAGACATTTAAAAAAATTCACATTCATGATGTGTAAGTCGAAAACTTTAATTATAATTTAAGATTCATCTTTCAAAACATAAATAATGTATTATTCAATAGGCCATTAATTAACTTTAAAATCTAATTGTTGAATGATATGGTGAAACACAAATGCATTTAAATGTGAATCATGCATTACTATTATCTGCTATTCAACCTATTATTATCACATAATAATAGTAGGTCGAAAGACATGTGATTTATAATTAACATTCAATTGATTTAACCAAAATATTAAATCTTTGAGTAATGTTAAATTTGAAATCAAGGGCCAAAATTTGAATATATTTCAACTACATAAAAAATGGGAATGGGTGAAAGCACACTATGGTGACCCCCTTTGGAACTCTTTTGGGTCTAATACTATAGTACATACAATATAATTGTTCCAAAAATATGGCACATTTAATTTTGGGTATCAATTTTGGTTTTTAGGACCTACAATTATTATTTTATAAAAATGTCATGTAATATTATTTTAATAATAATAATAAATTTCATTATGCATATTGAAGGATCCATGAATATATTTATAATATACATTGGTATAATAGGGCCATTGTTTCGTTTTGATTGCATAAACTTTAAATTTTCATTAGTCATGAAAATAATCAATTTTAATGGAATTAAAAAATGGCCCATTTAACTATGCTTGTCATCTTCCATGTGAATGTGATTATTTGTCAAAATTTTAATTTATTACACATTTGTTACATCATTGCTGAAAAACTCATTTTTTGACATGAAAATTTTCAAATTAGTCACATGGTATCCAAACATGGGTCAAATTATGTGAAATGACATGGTTCAATATACTTTCAATTTTCATAAAGATTAAAAATCATTAAAATTATTTTTGGAATATATTTGTGTTTTTTAATACATAGGTACACTACATTCATTTCCATAAATATATTCCAATATCCCACTTTATAAAATGAAATGAAATAAATTTTTTTCTAATGTTTTGCTTAAATTGTATTCTAACATAATATACAAAAATATTGTAAATTTTTTTTAAAAGTTTGAGGTGGGATACATTCAAACATGCACACACTTGGAAAGTAGTACAATGTGACATCCCAAAGAGGGTCACCATAATGTGGATTCACCCAAATTTTTATAATTGAAAATTAAAAATTGTTGTGATTGACTTTTATGGTTATTAAAGCCTTGCCCATTTCATTTTGCACCTAATTTGCAAACATTGGTGCATTTCCCATAAACTAGATCAATTTTTTTTTGTCTTCCATTTTTGTCACCTTCTTTGCTTTCTTTTTTCTTTCTTGTAAAACTTCTATGGCAACAATTCATTCATCCTCTGATGGATTCAATTAATGACACACATATAACGTCAAACCCCAACATATTCATGGGATGTAGAAAACATGCATAATTTAATAAATTAATAATATTTTCAAAATTATTTACATACTTTTGATTAATGTAGTACAAAGGCAGTTTCAAAACATGTTATAAAATAATTAATGAGTTTTGAAAATTTCATGTCAAGAATAAAATATTTTTGAATGTTCCAAAAGATTGTGTATTTTCCTTCACAAAAAAAATTCTTTGAAAAAATTTAATTTAAAAATTACATTGTTTTTACGAATATAATTTGTGTCAAGATGCCAAGGTACTATAATAATAAATAATATATAAATATAAAAATGAAATCAATGTACGATAAATTATGCAATAAACAAGATTGATTATTTTTTTTTAGTAGGTCATATTTGCATAAGGGACAAGGATCATCAAACAAATTTTAAAATACATATAAACATTTGAAGAAACATATTTTCGATTGGTTTTTACAACTAAATTTTAGTTGTAAGCAACATTTGCGACTAAAATCCCTTTAGTTGCCTTGGATAAGTCACATGTGATATTAGTCACAAACAACAATGGTATTAGATGAATGAAAAGGTCAACAAATACAAGTTCATCCTTTGACTCCATTGTATACATATTGTCACATGTAATTAAGATGCAACTATTTTTGTCACTATTCAAGGCAAATGATGCGTCGCCATGTATCGCAATATTTAATTATTTAAAATAATAATAATAATATTTTGAAATAATCTAGGACGTTCAATTCACATGCTTGGATGATTCATATTATGACATGTGGCCCAATGTAAATATGCCACGTGACATTAAAATGAATTTAATACAAAATATTAATATTAAATTGGTAGGTATTTAATTACGTACATAAATAGGTGCCTATAAACTTAGGTTAAATACCTACCTACTTATTTAAGTAAATAGGTAAATAAGTAAGTCTTACATTCCTAAACTAAATACCTATTCATATAAGTAGGTACTTAGGTAGGTAAGTACATAGGTCAACCTAAGTGGGTAGGTCAAATTAAACACCTACTTAAGTAAGTAGAAAAATAGGTTGGGGAAGCAAGTAGTTTAAAATTGTGCATAATTTTTCTTTTTGTTTCAAGTTAAACCTTTTGAATGGCTCATCCATGTGCACATGTTTTTAATGTGAAATTGAATGATCACACCCTCTGTTTATATAGTGTTCGAACTAATAATGAATAATAAACAATATGGGATAAGTTTTGAAGTTGCATTTCCTCACAAATTAAATTGTAACTTCAAAACTTTATTCATGTTTTTTTTCTTAATTTTTAGATTTCTAAGCAATTCAAGTACATGCGTCATTAAATAATTAGACAATCATTTAATTAATAATGATTAAAATTTAAATTTTTAAAAAATATAAATTATGCACTACAAATATTAAGTATTCATTATTCAACTATTTTAATATTAACTAATTAGCTATTTGATTACTCACAACTTGTCAATACATAATTCATAGGTAAATAAATAATTTAAATATTAAAAAAATTACTTAAAAAAATCTGGTCAAATTATAGATAATATAATTAATGCAATTTTAAAAAATTATACTTAAAAATAAATCTTTTAAATATTTATTTTAAAATTAAAATTAATGAACTAATCATTGTTATCAAAAAGTAAATTCATACACAAATTATTTATTTAAAAAGTAACATTAAACTAATTACTATAATTATTATATAATTACATTTGTTATTGTAAAAATTGTTATTGATCAAGTAAATGTTTTTTTCTATTGGTAATTAATAACTATGAATACAATAATCTACTGAATATATATTAATATTTTTAATTACAGTAATATTACTATAAAATATTTATCATAAATAAGTAATTAAAAAAATTTATTAAAAATATTAATGTACAATAATTCTTGCAATTATAATCATTACAATAATTATTTTAACTACATTATTGATTTTTCCAGAATTTAAATTCAGATTTGAATTTATAAATTACAGATTGTGAATAATTATGTTCAATTAGAAAGTTATTATAAAATTATTATAACTAATTCTTATCTAAAATAATTACAATGATTTTAAAGTAATGTAACATTAATTACAATAATTGATTTATTTTATTGTATGAATATAAATTATATAATATAAAATTTATGTTGTAACAATAATTATTTAGTGTAAGTTATAATTAGTAAATATAATAAGTTATAATTATTTATAAATGTGATATATTATGAACAAGTAGTTACAAAACATAAATAATTTAGTTTATTATATTAAAATCCATGTAGTTATGGTCAGAACATTAATTATTTTATGTTTTATATTAAAAATTTGTTGTAAATAAGTAAATAATGAGTAATACATACAATTATTTTATTGTATAATTTTTTAAAAATAGAATAATTAGAACAACTTTGCTCATTATTTTAAGATTATTATAATTCTGAAATAAAAATCTTAACTATAAGACATAACTTCTCAATTAGGATAAAATTTATTATTATTATTATTATTAAAACATAAATGTTGTAAATACAATAGTTATTTTTTATGATTGGAAATTACCATTTTAATTAATGTGAAAATTATGTTGTAATATAATTTATTCATTTTATATAAGCATTAACAAATAATAAATAAAATAATTTATTGTAATTATTTTAAAATTTCAGTAAAATTATTCTAAAAATTTATGACATATTAAAAATTATATATTGTGAGTACATAATTAAATATTCTTGTATACTGGAATGTAATTCTTAAAATTATAAAAATTAAATTAATTCATTTAATTATAGTGGCAATATTTTAATTTTGAAAAATATAAAAATTAAAAATATGAATATTTAAGCAGAATTATAAATTCTGTATATATTATAATTATTTTAAATATTAATATTTTATTATAATTATAAATTAAATACAATAAAAATACTATGAATATTAAATTTAATCATAAATCAAATAATTATAGAATTGATGTATATAAATATATGTTGATGGTTACTAAGCACCATTTCGCTTGCGACTATTGGGACTTTAGATGGTTATTTTTGGATTATCCTACCCATATATAGATGTAAACCAATTTAGTTGCAGAGTAGTTGTAAGCTAGTCCTAGGTGATTCGGTTGATATTAGCATGATTTCACATTAGTCGCAAAAGGCAAAACTTTACTTGAAAAAACTAAATAGTCGCAAGTAATTGTAAATGCATTGGTCACATATTGATTTTTTTCTTCTAATGAAACCATTTGATTTCATCAAGTTGTGTTTGTTTTATGACAACATTTTCATCTTTTGATAAATTTATTAAGATTTATCATGAAACACCAAAATCTGACTACTACTGAAGTCCATACTCAAAGCAGTGTTTTTTTGGTCCCCCAATTTTGTGTTTTTGCTCAAGTGGTGATTGTCTGTAAGAATACTTTTAGCCAAATTTGGCAATGTTCAAAATATGAGAGTAGAAAAATCATTAGCACCCTTCCACACAATATAATTGTAGTTTCTGCCGGCAACAATGTGTTGCAGGTTATGCTTATGGTAAATGGGGCAAGGAGATATATAGCTTGCATCTCGTGGGTACACAGTAAAGTTCAAAAAATTCTAGATTGTTGAAGTTCCTGCACACACACACACACAGAGGAGCCAAATGAAAGAGAGGGTGGGATTTCTCTCTCTCCAGATTGCATCTAGTTTACACCAAAATTTAGTGTCAAGAGCCATGAGTCAATCAGACCTGCCGATGCTACAGTTGGAATGGGCTTCGGTATGGTTTCAGCATTCACAATGTGCCCCATCTGCACAGTAATGTCTCAACCTTGCTCCTTTAAAATCACTGATCATTGTGACTCCCAAAATCCTGTTCACACACACACACAAAAAAACACAAAAAGGTGTAAACTAGCAGCTTTGCTTAGTCTGTACGTGAAGAGCATTCCTCTGTAGAGTACTTGAGCTATATATTTATATATTGCCCCATGCATGAAAGATCTGGATGAATGTGCCTGTTGTGTGTCAAGTTTATTCTGAACATCTTTTTCCACCATAGTAGATCCAGATTGTGAGAAATCAGAAGAAGATCTGAATCTTTTGGCAGCTTTGTAATCATATCCACAAAATCCATTAATTGATCACAAATGAAAAGACTAGCCTTCTTTCCAGACTTTGTCAGGAACATGCATGCTGATGAGGCAGCAGGTGGCACTTCTTGCCCACTGAATGGTTTCTTGGCAATATGGTGAGGTTACTTGATGGGGTGTCTAGCTTAACAAAAAAGCCCCACTATCCTCACCTTGACAACATTTGAAGAATGAAACCCAGATTCCAATCATGTGAGATAATCTGCAAGGAAGACTGTAGCTGTACCAACCTTGGCCATCGATGAAGGTCAGAAAGTCATAAATCTTTTATGTACAGAAGCGGGACTTGATTCTGGTGGATTGTGGAAACCACAGGAAGTATCTTGCTTCAGATTATCCTCTATTTTTTTTTGACGCTTGATTCCCTGGAGGAGGATTGACACCTGCATACTTGAAGTCATTTCAATAGATGTGCTTGTTAAACATTGTAATTCATTTGGGTGAGTTATATGTAATTCTGTGCAATCAGTCCATGAATTAGTTTCCTTCCTTTTCTGGCAACTTGTTAAATCTTGATAATCTTCATGCATCTTCTACACAAGCCTGCATTTCACACACATGTCAATGTTACTACCCACATACAGATCTGATTCACACTCACTTTGGACAATCAGTGTATGCATATCTCTGGTTGTTCCAAGTGCAGCTATTCTGGCACAGACATTCAGCATCTGCAACAGGATCACAAGGACTGGGCTGACCCTTGATGTTGCACTTCTCGGATAATTGACGACTAAACATCGGGACAGTGCAAATTTACACTGAAAAGCAGCCCAACGATATTGAGCCTGTCTGTGTATTAATGTGTCTGCCTTCTACAAATGTTTGCAAATTAGCGCTTTCATTGAGCACTCTGACAAAAGCTTGACAGGACTCATGCTTATTACATTTGTTGAAAAAGTTTCGATTACCTGCTCAACTTGTCCAGCCCTAACATGATGTCTTGAAAGATTTCCCACCCATGGGTGGCAGTTCATTTTGTTGCTGAGCACCCAGTGTCTCTCTGTGTCTACCTGTGTTTGAATTCAAGACACCACATCAGTCCTAAACCAGAAATCCAAACCAAGCTGATCAGCAACAGTGTTGGTGCAGAGCAAGCTCTCTGAAATGAGAGCAATGTTCTGATTCCTTGGATTTACAAGAGAAAATTTGAGTAGATGTTTCCACTAAACAGGGTTTAGGGTTTAGGGTCATGGCTCCCCTTTTCTTTTTACTAGGAAATTAAATGAAATAGAATTTTATTTTTATGTTTTTGAGATAATTTTTTTGTATGCCCTTTGCAAAAATGAAAAATCAATCACAAGTGCATTAAATTTGTGATGGTCCATATTGTCAAATACCTTACCCTAAGGTCATTTTTTGTCATTAAATAATCCTCAAAATAATAAAATGAAAATTTGTGACAATATCAAGTTGACATGTTGATAATCATCCTAATTATCATAGGCTACACTCTGAATAATTTCATTACTCATATCACAATATTATTATAGTAGATGTTGAAAAAATATTTAAATATTAAATTTTAAAAAGGAATTCATTTTTTGGGAAAAAAATAATTATTCGTTTTGTCAATTGTGGAAACTGACCCTAGGCTATGGTATCTTCCCAAAAAACCATTAATGAATGCTAGGAAGGTGGATGAGAAGATGAGCATGTGCATGCTCCTCGGCTGTGCAACCAAGCCAATCTCACATCATCGAGGATGGGTTACATACCTATAGAGTGATGTCTATCGAATAGCAAAATGGCCATTACTCTGGACCATTATTTCATAAAAGTCTAGGGTACCTTACTACATAACTGATGCCAAAAGAGATTCTATAACCTTAGGTTGGCCTAAAGTTTTCCACATGCCTAAACATGGCCAAGGTGATGACTAAGGCATGGGAAAAACCCTAAATCCTAAACACTAAACCCTAAACACATGATTCTTACTCATCACCTAGTAAGTATTATATATATATATATATTTCAAAATATATATGTCATATTTTCTCACATCCATATGTAGTTTAATTTCCATCCATGTCCCTTGTTTCCAAGAAGTTTAGGCCTTGCCTACCAATAGCAAGAAGGTTATATTACCACTGGCCATGGTACCCATGACCATATTCCACCATAGTCAGGGGTGGGAACACCTTCAGTTATGAGAATATTCTTACATCTAGGGTTAAGAAGCCTGAGCTTTTCACAGATATCTTTCATTATAACCAAGGTTCTATGTCTAGGGTTAAAAAGCTCAGGCTTTTCATACATATCTTTCATTATGATCATGTTCAATGTTTAGGGTTAAAAAGCTAGATAGCCTTGAGCTTCTTAACCTCGGCCAAGGTTAGATAGCCTAGACTACAATTTTGCACCTAGTTTTGCAATACCTTTGTTATTGAGAATTGAAAAAATAAAATTGGGTTTTCTAACATTGGCCAAGGTTAGTTAGCTTGGGCTTTTGAAAATATTTATCCCAAAGTTCGATCCATCTTCCTCAATCTGTTCATGGATTATTTTTCTTTCATTTTAACCCAACTTCTAATTCTAGGGCTAAGAAGCTCAATCTTTTGGAAACATCCTTTTCAAAAACCTAGGCTACCTTGCCCGAGGTTATGAATTACCCATGTTTATGAAGGATATTATTTTAAAAGTTCAAGTTTCTTAACCTTGAGCAAGGCTAGCTAATTTCAAATTTTTGGTATTATTTGTTCAAAAGCTTAAGTTATCTTGATCCATGGTAATGGAATACCATTGTTATGAAAAATATTTTTAAAAAATCCGATCTTTTTAAATTGTGGCTAAGGTCAAATAGCTTGACAATTGGAGAATATTATTTTCAATTTAACTTAGGATATATTTACTTGTGGTAATGGAATACCAAGATATGAAGAATATTTTTCAAAAATCGATGCTTATTGCATATGGACAGTGTGCAAATTTTGATCACACACAAGTATGTGCATTATCCAATCTTCCTTCAATTACCTCCTTCAAATATACTTACGATAAAGCTAATTCCCAAAAGTTGATTCATCACTTGCATTAAACCATTTGCAATTGCATTTAGATCACCCAATGAGTCTTTGCATTTTCCAATCACAATTGATTTTATAATTTTGCATTTTGCTAGTAGCCTCAACATCTAGTTAGAGTTTATGTGTAAACATGGACAATAACTTGGTCCTTTTGAATGGAGCTTGGCCCTTTGAACTATTGATCATCACCCCATCTTCCCAGTGCTTTCCATAGAGTGTGATGTAGCATGTTGGGTGCATGTAATGAGCACCAAATTAAACACAATTCCAAGTACTACACATTTTCTAGTCACGATGAAGAAAGTTCCTTGAAAGCATATGGTTCTTTCACACGACAAGGCATCATTTATTGTGGTGACCAATTGGTGATTGGTAATTGAGTTGGCCAATGCATTAATTCCCTTCCGCTTTTATGTTTCATTTTCATAAAGTGTTGCAGCAATTGGAAAAACACAAGTGATTTGCACATGCTTGTAACATAGAGGACATTGTATACAATGCCAAATTTCTTGAACACAAACATGTTTAATGAAATTGCTAAAACAATACCTAATAGGATTTGTAACCTAACCCATAAATAGTACCATGCCTGAATGAACTATAACCTTTTTGCACATAAATCACATAAATTTTAGCATCATCAATGAAATCACCAAAATTCATGAATTGAACATATAAACATCACCAAGGCAAAAGCACAATATGATGGGGTAGATCTTGGGTAAAAAATGTACTCTTTAAAATATATATTTAATATTATTTGAGGGAATTTTTTTCTTTTATTTATTATTATTATTTTGAGAAACACGTAAAATGAAATTTCAATAAAGACCTTCAATATAATTTTATTATTTTTCAAATGAAAATAAAATTTCAACAATTTTTTATGTTTCCACACACTTGCATTCATTTAAATGAAGAACCTCATTGATATGTTTTTTATGAAATCACACAGTGGAACTCTTCTTCGTATGGAATTGAAATGATTTTATTGACCTAAGGTTAGATTTTACCTTCATCTAAGAGTTAATTTAATCAGAGGAGTAACATGATAATTTTTATTATCAGTATTAGATTTTTTTACTATTTCCACTTTTGGAGGTGATGTCCATTAGTTTAGCTAACTTTTAAGACTGGTAGGTAGGAAACCAACCCTAATCTTTAAAAAGGTGATAGTTGGCTACTTAGTTGCTTAGAAGGTAGGAGCTAATTTGGAGATGATTTTGAAAGACCAACTAGTTTAGTGAGATTTTGATGATACTTTTTTTCAGGAATGTTTATGGGGGGAGGATTTAGGGGAAGGGATCGCCCTATATTTTTCTTTCTCACAATTTGTTTTTGTCATTTTTTTCATATCTATCTTATTTTTTTCTTTCACATACACTCTTTCTATGTGCTTTGTTTTTCTTCTTCTTTTGGGCCCTTTCTTACTTTTAAAAATAGAAATAAAATTTACTCGTATCCTTGGAACTAATTATGGAAGAATTACCATTAGCTTGGGGGGAGGGAAGAAAAACTAATAATACTAAAAGAATGATTACCTACTATGAGTAAATTAGTGATTAGAAACCTTAAATGGCACTACACCAGATCGTGGAAAAAGAAGATGATGCCAGGCAAAATAACAAATTGGAAAAATTACCATCCGACAAATGGCAACTGAGGGAACATTTGATAGAGTCATCCACTTCAATGACCATAACCATGAAACGATTGGGGGTTTTGCACTCTCCGTATTGGTACAATTAATAGAGCCTAGAGGATGGATGAAGGGAAGAGGAAATGGAAAATGATAGTGATGAAAAACTTACCATGACCTTCAAAAACAAAAAAGAAGTTGGGCAATGGTTGGGAACAAATGTTGTTAATCCTCGAGGAGCCCCTATTCAATAGAACTAATGAGCGAAACCAAAATCCTCATCAGGGTAGGAGACGTCCATTTTGTTTTGCTTTAGGCGGAGGTAATGGATGAAGAAATATTGCTCTATACCTTAGGGAGGAAGGTTGGCTAGGTAACTCGAAAGGTGTATTCTACCAAAGCATTCAGAGTAATAACACAAATGATTAATGCTAATATTACCACA
>Ga0209611_10008561_pt1 | contig 15910 bp, 14 predicted proteins | sample S1TSphgellanicum_3_FD_187693 | JGI IMG/M metagenome (GOLD analysis project Ga0209611, IMG submission 187693) | Host-associated microbial communities from peat moss isolated from Minnesota, USA - S1T2_Fc - Sphagnum magellanicum MG (SPAdes) (version 2) | ecosystem: Host-associated > Plants > Peat...
TCTCGCCGCAGCAGTTGTCCAAGACTTTGCCCACGCAAGTACTCCATCACATAAAATGGATACCCTTCAGGACTCACGCCATAGTCACTGACCTGAACAATGTGGTCGTTTTTGAGTGCTGCACATACTGCGACCTCACGTTCAAAACGCTTTCTCAGTTCTACCGAGGTTACCAAGGTGCTTTTGAGCAGCTTTAATGCCACTTGCTGACCAAGTAGGGTATCCATCGCCAGAAAAACATCTCCCATGCCGCCCGCCCCTATACGCTTGTCCAAGCGATACCGTTGGCGATGATCGGCAAATCTACCTATCCAAGGATCTGACTGATAAGGGGATTCCATCTGGCAAATTGTAAATTATCTAAATGTTTTTCAGCAATTCTCTATAGGAGCGACAACATGTATATTGATAATTCTACACAGCACAAAGCTCCTGTAGGTAATTATGAGTGACTCCTATATTATTATTTCAGCAGCAAAGGCATCGATTCCTGAAGAACGCTGCTGCCGTCAAGTTTAATATTAACTTGGCTTTGACTGCTAACCTCGCGTCTTTACAGAATATTGATAAAATATGATCCTAATTATATAGGACTTACGCATTGACAGAAAAAACCAATTGTGTTTCAACCTCGTTACAAGGCTCCGCCTCCTTGAACACATTCCCGGGCAGAGCCACCTTAACGAGGCAGTGCAAGGAAATCATTTTCACCCTTCTTGCTATTCACATGATGGTCAATTTGTAAAGTGCGTAAGTCCTATTTATTTAATTGAAGTCTTGACACTCCCTACGGCTAGAAGCCGGGGGATTCTTAATACAGGTCAACGCTGTATATTGAGGATATGCTTAACAAATTGATATAATCACGGCTGTTAAAATAGGTTTCCGGTTTCATCCCCATGTCTTTCTGGTAAGCTGATTGATTGCTTACCATCAAAAAGCTGCGTGTTGTACTGTAACCTTTAAGGGAGATAGGTTCTATCAGAATAGCGGGATAATTACGTCTCGCGTCCCGCAGACAATTTATCCCCTGCCTCCCAACACACGCTTAAAGTTTTCCACATGAAATCCCTTTCTCAGTCAGATCCTTGGATAGGTAGATTCATTGGCGATCGCCAACGTTATCGCTTGGACAAGCATATAGGAACGGGCGGCGTGAGATCTGTTTTCCTGGCGATGGATACCCTACTTGGTCAGCAGGTGGTCTTAAAGCTGCTCAAAGACACCTTGGTAACATCAGTAGAACTGAGAAAGCGTTTTGAACGTGAAGTCGCAGTATGTGCAGCGCTCAAAAACGACCACATTGTTCAGGTCAGTGACTATGGCGTGAGTCCTGAAGGGTATCCATTTTATGTGATGGAGTATTTGCGTGGGCAAAGTCTTGGACAACTGCTGCAGCGCGAAGGTCGGCTAACAGTCGAGCAGACAGTAAATATTATCACTCAGGTATGCGACGGTCTGCACCTTGCTCATCAAGGAGTTCCTATGTTGCGGAACAATGCAACTGTCAGCGAACATATTCAGGTGGTACACCGTAACCTCAAACCGGACAATATTTTTCTGGTATCTACAGTTCTGGGAGAACTGGTAAAGATTCTAGACTTTGGGATTGCCAAAATCCGTGAAGACACTGCCGAACAGACCCAATTAACCAATGCATTCCTCGGCACTTATCACTATGCCGCACCTGAGCAGTTAGAAGTCGCAACAGACATCGATGGGCGTGCGGATATTTACAGCTTGGGCATCATCCTCTACGAAATGCTCTCTGGTACTGACCCGTTTGGGTTGGGTCTGAATACACGCAAAATCAGTGAAATCTCTTGGGCGATTGCTCATACTACCAAGCCACCGCAACCGCTACGTTTGCAACCGGGCTCATCCCAGCTTCAGCCAGAACTAGAGGCGGTAGTGATGCGGTGTCTACAAAAATCACCAGATCAGCGCTTTGCTTCCGTAGATCAGTTGAAGCGGGCTTTGCAAGCGGCTGTCTCGGTGCAACCGAGCCCTACCCCGCAGCAGACAACTGCTTCAATGTCCAGTTTTGAGAACTCAACCATTGTGCGAACGCCGACCCCTCTGCAGCCAAAAATTCCAGACGAGACGATCGCCCAGACGCCACCTGCCTTTTACCACAACCTTCCAGACGACACAATCGCCCAGATTCCACCCGCCTTTCACCACAATCTTCCAGACGAAACTATCGCCCAGATTCCAACACCATCAAGGCAGACACCTCGGAGTCTTCCTCCCAAGCTCTTGCTGATTTTTGGGACAGTTATTGCTATTAGCCTTGCTATAATTGGTTCAATCTTTGCCTATATTCAATTACAGCCTCATCAACAAACCAACCTTAACCATAACAGGTCACAATAATTCGGCCAGGTATGATCAAATCAAATCAGATTTCCATCACGAGGAGGAATTCCCCGATGCGAATAACGTCCCCAGGCTTGAGCAGGTAAATCTGATTTTGCTCAGCAAGTTTATTGTTAACTAGAGAGCCGGTCCACTAATATATGTTGACAAAATCTCAAGTATGTGTACTAGGGTAAAACGCCCATTTTGGGTAAAATATCAGGGTCAGATTTTTAGCGATGTCTACGACGGGCTACGCCTATGCATAAAAACGAACACGAAAATCCCCAGTTTTGACAACACCCATATCTTGCATTTTAGGTCAAGTACTTCTACTGGACCGGCGCTCTAGGGAGCCATTTATACTGCCGATATCAGAGTAGTAGTAGTCTCCATTTTGAAGGAAGAACTTGCCATGTATACGGCTCACATCACAACTGTCTAGAATTAAACCAGAATCAAGAGAGCGACCAACTATGTACTCGTCGGTTATATTAGTCACCGAGTCAAGCTTAATTTCATTGACTTTACCGAGTGTTTGTGAGTTGAGAACTTTTACGATCAGGCATTTTTCATTTTGTATAAATCTAAATCTGGGTTTTTATATACGATTAACAAAGTTTACAAGGTGAGTACATTAGGTCACCTATTTCGGCATACCCCCTGGATCTTGTGTCAGCTTAGCTATTTTTACCCCGTATTGAGTCGGTTATCTCGGCTCAATGCCGATATCGCTTTCTCAAGCATTTATTCAATTTCATTAATCCAGCTTTGAATAGCATTGAGTAAATTTGGCTGATTGGGTGGAAAACTTCTCAATGGTGCATCTAAGGCTTGGTCAGTAATAAAGGCAATATGTAACACATCTGTTAACTTACGGCAAAAGGTAATAAGTACCTGATTTGGTTTACACTCCTCAAGAATTAGGGCAATATACTGTTTTTGTAGTTGCTGTTTAATTTGAGGAATAATTTGGTTCTCGATAATTATCTCTAATTGAAAGGCGTTGTTAATTTTTGGTTTAATTTCTTTATCAGAAAATACTTTTCGATAGATACGATTACAGAGTCCTTGAGCAATGGCGCTAGTGTCTGTCTCATCTTCTAGTGCTTGTGCGTTGATGATCAGAGGATAGGTTTTAATAGTAGATTGGAGTTGAGAACCGATGTTAGTAAACTGGTTTTCTAAATTTTGAATTGACACGCGAAGCACTCTTTCTCTAATCTAGAAAATATAATAAAGAATCCAGAAAATGCATTGGGATAAGACGTAGGGTATATTCTGGGGGTTTTATATGAACAAATAAGTTTTGTGGGTTCAGAAAGATGCACGGCTGACCAAAAAACAGCGATAATGGTTAAAGCCCTCTATCCATCCGAATAAACTCGTCCTTTCCATGCACCGCCTCGCCCTTGCCAGTGACGCAAAGCTGAGTCTAATGTCATCAGCGTGTAGAGAAATGCAATTCCTGGCAAGCAGCAGGCTAACCAAGGAGAACATTTATAAAAACGGATGGTAGGTAAATAAGCCAATGTCATCAACAGCCAAGTCAATAAGCCCGTAGCTACAAGCTGCCAATTAAGAGTTATTCCACCCAAGATTACACCTGCGGGTGGCACTAGATAAATCAATGTCATCCCGACTAAGGTTCCCAGTAGTAGGAATGGGGAATAGTTCAGTTGGGTAAAGGCTGTACGAGCAACCATATCCCAAATTGTAGCGAGCGTTGGATAAGGACGCAAGCTTTGAGTTAAAGCACTGAGTCCTAGCCAGATGCGTCCTTCACTCGACTTGACCGCATCAGCTAGGGCGCAGTCGTCAATCAAAGCTTGCCGAACAACTTGAATACCGCCAATCCTAGCTAAAGCTTCTCTACGAATCAGAATACAGCCTCCCGCTGCTGCGGCAGTTGTCTTAGTGGAATCGTTAACCCAGCGAAAGGGGTAGAGTTTTTGGAAGAAAAAAACAAAAGCTGGGATCAACATTTTTTCCCAAAAGCTTTCACACCTGAGTCGCACCATGATAGAAACAAGGTCTAAATCTTCTTGCAAAGCTTTGGTCACTAATTGCCGGAGATTGGTAATATCATGCTGAATATCTGCATCTGTCAGCAAAAAATATTCTGGTGTCTGTTGTAGAGACTTTGCATGCAACGTCTCTACAGATCTGATACCTTGCTCAATTGCCCAAAGTTTGCCCGACCAACCAGGAGGTAGTGATTCAGCAGCAACGATGTGCAGTTTTTGGTCTTGTGCCAATGCATGGGCTGTTTCTTTGGCAGCCAGACTGGTGCCATCTGTACTGTGATCGTCTACCAAAAACACACTAAAGCAACCCGGATAGTCTTGGACTAAGAGCGATCGCAAAGTCATTGGTAGCAAATCAGCTTCATTGCGGGCAGGAATCACCGCACAAACTGCTGGCAACCTTTCCATCTGAGACTTAACATTTTGCTGTACTGGGGGGAGAAGGGAAAAAACGTCCCCTTGTCCAACTCTTGCTTCTGAGATAGTCTGCAACTCGTCATCTACCTCTAGTTGCAGGTCTGTCCGCCAAAACTGTCCCCACAAACTGACTAACCCTATCCAAATCACTAAGGATAGGAACATCAGACTCAATTCGATTCTATCCATTTACTTCCAGAACCTCTTTATGAATGGGGTGTAGGGTGTAGGGTGTAGGGTGTAGGGTGTAGGGTGTGGGCAATGGGCAAGGTTGCAATTTCCCTATTCCCTGTTCCCTTTCCCCTTTCTCCACACCCTACACCCTACACCCGACAACCCACACCCCATTAAAATATCCTAGCGCCGGAAACAAAACACTTCCAATCTCCGACAACTGATGTGTACTAAGTATGCGAAAATACTTTCCACGCTCCTTGCCGCATCCACACCAATTTTGAGATTGAGTATTATTTCATGCAAACTCAAGACAGAGCTACAACATCAAAAGTCGTAGCGGCGATCGCAGCTAGCCAGAATTATCTTCTTTCGATTCAACATCCAGCAGGTTACTGGTGGGCGGAGTTAGAATCCAATGTTACCATAACCGCAGAAGCTGTCCTGCTCCATAAAATTTGGGGAACAGACCGCGAGAGACCCCTATACAAAGTAGAGGCTTACCTACGTTCTCAACAACGGAATCACGGGGGCTGGGAACTTTTCTATGGGGATGGCGGAGATCTCAGCACCTCGGTTGAAGCATACATGGCGCTCAAGTTGCTAGGTGTACCAGCCACTGATCCAGCGATGGAGAAGGCAAGCAGTTTTATACTAGCACGAGGCGGTATCACTCGGACTCGCATTTTTACTAAACTTCACCTAGCGTTGATTGGATGCTACAACTGGCGTGGCATTCCTTCGTTACCGCCTTGGGTGATGTTTTTGCCCAAGGCGTTTCCGGTTAATATCTACGAAATGTCTAGCTGGGCAAGGTCAAGCACTGTTCCACTGCTGATTGTCATTAACCGCAAACCTGTTTTTCAAGTCAACCCAGCCATTACCTTAAACGAGCTTTATACTGAAGGTTATGATCAAGCCTCGTTTGAATTACCGCGTCAGAATGATTGGACAGACTTGTTTATTTACCTTGATAATGCGTTCAAGTTAGCAGAAAAGCTGAATGTAGTGCCCTTTCGCGCTGAAGGGATTAAAGCTGCAGAACGATGGGTGATCGAACGGCAAGAAGCGACGGGCGACTGGGGTGGTATTATTCCCGCTATGCTAAATTCGCTGCTAGCTTTGCGGTGTCTGGATTATGACGTAGCTGACCCCGTTGTGGAACGAGGACTCAAAGCAGTTGATCGCTTTGCCATTGAAACAGAAGATACTTACAGAGTGCAGCCTTGTGTTTCTCCTGTATGGGATACAGCTTGGGTCATGCGATCACTCGTAGATTCTGGCTTAGCACCAGATCATCCAACTCTAGTTCGGGCTGGAGAATGGTTGTTGAGCAAGCAAATTTTAGACTACGGTGATTGGGCTGTCAAAAATCGAACAGGAAAACCAGGAGCTTGGGCGTTTGAATTTGAAAATCGCTTTTATCCAGATGTAGACGACACTGCTGTCGTGGTGATGGCTTTGGAGGCTGTAAAACTTGATCGTGAACAACTGAAGCAGGCGGCGATCGCACGTGCTGTCAACTGGATTGCTTCTATGCAGTGCCAGGCGGGCGGTTGGGCTGCCTTTGACTTGAACAATGATCAGGAATGGCTGAACCTGATACCCTATGGTGACCTCAAAGCCATGATCGACCCCAACACAGCTGATGTCACCGCTAGGGTGTTGGAAATGTTGGGTAACTGTAAAGAGTCAATTGATACTCATAACCTTGAGCAGACTTACCCCAAAGGGGTTGCCAAAGGCATTACCTATCTCATCGGTGAGCAAGAAACTGAAGGTTGCTGGTTTGGTCGTTGGGGAGTAAATTACATTTATGGCACCAGTGGCGTTCTTTCAGCCTTATCTTTGATTGCTCCCCAGGAGACGCGACTATGTATAGAACGGGGTGCTGCTTGGTTAGTCAAATGTCAAAACCCAGATGGTGGTTGGGGCGAGACTTGCAAAAGCTACGATAATCCAGCCCTTAAAGGACAAGGACAAAGTACTGCATCTCAAACAGCTTGGGCAATACTAGGCTTAATAGATGCAGGTAAAGCAACTGGCAAATGGTCAAAGCTTGCTATTGAGCGAGGAGTTGACTACCTATTAGCAACTCAGCAGTCGGATGGTACCTGGAACGAGGCGGAATTCACAGGTACTGGCTTTCCTTGTCATTTTTATCTGAAGTATCACCTCTACCAACAGTACTTTCCTCTAGCAGCGCTTGGTCGCTATCGAACTCTATGGCCACTGGAAGAGAAGTAAAATAACAAGCACAGAGACGCTGAACTACCTACACTGACCTGAGTAGAGGTACAGTGTAGGCTTCTGGTATCCTATCAACACTGTTTTTAGATGCAGTGCCCGGCTTGCGCAGGATTTCCACTCCCTGGTCTGTCGTCGCCTCCTGGACAGACCAGGGATAAGACATCAGATATGCTGCTATGCTGAAATTTTGAAACCTTTATGCCATAATCATTTCGGAATTTTTCCTTATTTTCCCTTCTACCATCCGCCTTCTGCCTTACCCCAACCCAGATCACCAAAAGTCGCCAAGAACCCATCTAGCGTGTTAAGCGACAACTACCCATATCACTACCGTTAAACTAACCAGTTATATATAGTCAGTCCAGAAATATGACAAAAATGGGATTGATTATTAGTAATAACAGCTATGTGATTAACCATTGCGGAAGCAGCGATTAAAATATCAGCATCCCCAATGGTAATTCCTTTTTTTCTGAGTTCCGCATAAATATCAGATGCTTGGACGATTATCTCGTCAGTCAAAGGAGTAATAATGTTGTCGGCACAAAAATGTTCAAACGCTTGAAGTTGTTTGTTAGCCCCTTTAGCTTTTAATCCTCGGAGAATTTCGTAACGAGTAATAATAGAAAATGTAAACCTGTCGTATTGAGCTAAATATGCTTCAGCTTTAGGAATGACAACCGGATGTTGACGCATAATTGCTGACAGTGTATCAGTATCTAAAAGAATTTGCCCTTGATTCATGCTTCACTTCTATCCGTAAAAAAATAGTCTCGCTTTAAGGCAATTTCTTCAATTTCGTCAACGTCCGTTTCTGATAATCCCTCATACACCTCAGCTGCTAGTTGTAGCATTTCTTGAGGCGTAAGAGGATTAGTAGTGTCAACTATTAGTTGGACAGATTGTCCTTCAGCCAATTCAGGTTTTTTGAGAGGGCGAAATACACCATTTTCGTAGATAGCTTTTAAAGTTTGCATTTTGCTAATCGCCTCGTTAATTATTTAAGCAACACCACACAATGATTCTAACTCCTGACTCCTGATACATGTTAGGAAAGAAAGAGAGCTAAAAGCTCGGAATGGCAAGGGATTGAAGGGCTGTTGTCGATTAACAATAACCCATTTATCTTGCTAATCGACAAATCGGGCTTTTGGGTACAATGAGGTCAGGTAGATATCGAGAAACATATTATAAGAGGATATATACGAGAGCGATCGCCTAATTTTTTCCACCAAAGCAAGCGATGGCAAAGACTATGGATCAATCTGGTCTGATGAAATTCCAGTCATACTTTAAATGGGGTTTTTTGCTTTCTACTACTAACCAGATTAGTGATACAAGTGTATCATGTCTACTAACGCTATTGGTGAACCTGGTGATGAATTAATGATTATTAAAGAAGGCAGCTATGCTGGAGGCAGAAGGCAGCTATGATGAATTCACGCATGGGATTTAGACCCAAGAGTGAATTCGGGCCACTCAATATTCTATTGAGTCGGGGACTCAGACCCTTGCTCCCTCTGGTAGCCAGAAGGTTCGGGCAACCCTTGAAGGAACTTATTCCTTCTGCCCTCTGCCCTCTGCCCTCTGCCTGCTGCCTTTCTGGTTGATAAAAACTTGATTGCGTCTATTCGTTGGAATAAAGAGTTAGGCGCGAAGCTAAAAACATTGCGTGGCAGTGAATCCATGCAATCTTTGGCTAAACGTGCAGGTTGTGCTTATCAGCTAATTCAACATTTAGAGCTTGGGGATATACGCCTCTACTTGCAGTGCTTGTAGAGGCTTTCCTTTCTAGGGTTAGCAGTCGTAATCGTCTACATACAACAAATACTACTCTACGTATTAGATTATTTTTTCATCCCCGACTTGTTCAAAAACTTGCTTCAACAGAACCAATCCTTCCTCAATCTGTAGAATCTGTTCTTCTGTGAGGTGATTGAGAAGACCAGCAATTTGAGAACGAGTGTGTTCACGAGCTTGCTGAAGGTGATACTGACCTGCTTCAGTCAAATTGAGAATAACACGCCGTCGTTCTTGAGGGTCATTGATCCGGTCAACAAAGTTCCGCTGTACAAGTCGTTCAATAGTTGCTGATGCTGTAGCACGAGTCACTCCCACGTGTTCAGCAACTTCAGAGAGTGAAGCACCAGGGTTGCGATCAAGAAATGCTAGCGTCCGGAATTGCGGGACGGATATCGTAGTAGCACCTTGATCACGCATATCGGCTCGAATTGCTCGCATGACCAATGGGATTGTCTCCATCACCCTAGCTGCACAATCTTTAGAAGTTTTTCTTTGAGAAGGTTGCTTTACGCTCATGAAATTGTTAATTTTCCTAAGTCACTGAAAGTTATGAAGATGCAAAGCTGAAGGCTAGAGTAGACACAAAAAAAACGACTTGTCTTGTGCTTAAGTCCTGTTGCAGTGACTTGGGCTGAGAGTAAAGAGAAAATGGCTTGAATGTGCGTTATACTCAAATTTTGCACCTACGCGATCAACAGCCTGCAAATTAATTTGCAGTCTAAAAGTCAAAGCCCTCTTCCGAGGACTCAAAATAAGTACCCTGTCCATTTTAATGTAGAGATGCGAAATCTGCTCTTGTAGGTTAGCCCGAAAACAAAGAAACCCGGTAACTTCTACGAAACCGGGCTTCAGTTCATTATTTGATACCAATTTAAACAATGATTGAGACAGAGAGATCAAGTCAACGTTTGACACTCCTCATGCCTAAAAATGGGCCTGTCTGACTGCATTATAGTTCTAACTCCTGACTCCTGACTCTTGTATTACATTGCCACCCTTGGATATAGCCGTCCACCAATAACCGTCAGGACGACTACCGCAAACAGCAGAATTGCGCAGTCTAGCGCAAACCCGTATGTGCTGGAGCCATGTGCCAGCATTGTACCCCGCAGAGCATCGACTTGATAAGTTAACGGATTGATGTGTGAGATCACCTTTAACCATCCTGGCATGATCGAAATCGGGTAAATAGCATTACTAGCAAAAAACAATGGCATGGTTAATAATTGTCCGACTCCTGTAAAGCGTTCTCGTGTCTTCACCAGACAAGCAATGACCAGTGAAAAGGTTGCGAAACAGAGTGATCCAAGAACTACAATCAGCAGTACTCCTAAAAGGGATAGGGGATGAAAACTCAGCTTTACACCTAGCAGCAAAGCTATTCCATAGATGATGATCATCTGAAATAGGCTTCGTACTGCACAGCCTAAAGCTTTACCAAGTACCAAAGCGACACGGGGAGTCGGACTTGCTAGGAATTTGTGAACAATTCCCAAATCCCGCTCCCAAATAATTGACATACCACCAGTGAGAATTGCCATGTATAGCACGCCTTGAGCTAGAATTCCAGGTACCATGAAGTCCAGGTATGGTATACCATCAGAGGGAATGGCACGAATTCGGCTAAAGACTTGTCCGAAAATCAGCAGCCACAGCGCAGGTTGGGCAGAGCGCAACAGGATATCACTCGGATCGTGGCGTAGCTTACGTACTTCCAGTTCGAGCGCAATCATTGTCTTATTGATCAGTTCTAAGATTGCAGCAAGTAAATTTGCTGGATGAGTGGGTCGCCCATTAACCCAACCGTCGAGCAGTGCGTCTGATTCTTGAGGTTTCATGGTAACTGACTCCTGATGCTATTTGATCACCTGTGTAGTGGATAAACACGTCATCCAGGGTGGCATGACTCTTGCTTAAGGAAGCTTTCAATTCTGCTGGTGTGCCAGTCACAACCTCCTTGCCCTGATGCATGATTGCTACTCGATGACACAAACTGTCCGCTTCTTCTAAAAAGTGCGTGGTTAAGAGTATGGTAGTGCCATAATTTGTCCGGAGTTCTTGTAAAAGTTCCCATACCTGACTACGTGCTCGCGGGTCTAACCCCACAGTAGGCTCATCGAGAAACAGTATCTGGGGCTGATGCAAAATCGACTGCGCAATCTCCAGCTTCCGAATCATGCCACCAGAGTAGTTTCGCACCATTCTGTTTGCGACATCCTGCAAACCCATGAAAGATAGAGCTTCCCGGATACGGTGTTCCCGTTTAGTTCGGGGGATGTCGTACAGCTTGGCAAAAATCAGCAGATTCTCATAGCCTGTGAGACTACCGTCCGCAGAAAGTGCTTGGGGAACGTAGCCAATTACACGCCTCACCGCTGTAGGCTGACGAGTCACATCAAATCCTGCAATCACTGCTTGTCCAGAGGTTGGGGGCAGTAGGGTTGTCAGCATCTTTATGACCGTACTCTTACCCGCACCGTTGGGTCCTAGTAAGCCAAATACCTCACCATGTTCTACAGTAAAGCTCAGGGCGTCTACTGCGGTCACTTTCCCGAAGCAACGAGTGAGTTCCTGCACCTCTAAAGTAGGTATTCTCCCTGTCATGGGCAATTGATCTCGCCCTGTTATGTTCAGTTCCGTCATGTGTCAGATTTGCCGGAATTTATTTAGATAATCTAATAATTAGTATCTCATAATATCTCGTGCTTTGTTCTGTTGACTGTCGTGACGAAACTTGCGTTCGCGATACCAACCACCAAGATAGCCCAAATTGCTTTCGTCTAAAAGCTAGACACAAAGCCTTTTTTAGTTCTGACTGCTGCTGTAAGGCTCGTAGTTGAACCTAGACAGCAAGGGTGTGATTGCTGTATGTTTCGAGTGGAAATAGTCAAATCTAATCACACAAAGAAGGCAAATCATGCTCTGCTCACCAACTTTAAGGCTGATGCCGTTAGCTCTGACTTTAATCGGTTTCGCACCAAGCACCGCTCTGGCAACGACAATAACTACTTACCCATTTAACGCCACCTACGACGTAGTGGTCACTGCCAAGGACATCACACCGAACCTTGAACAAACATTCATCTCTGGTACGAGTACTGATGCTCCCTACGGTCTGACCAAAGTTAACGGACTTGCCTACTCGCAGACTAATTTCACTACTGGCAGCTTCAGTTCTAACACTGACCCAACCACTTTCAGCTTACAGGGTTTCCCCTCTGGTTTGATCACGTTTTCTGGCAACGGCAGCGACAGTTTGTTTGCAAACCAGGTAACCACTGGGTTGATTGATTTTAATACCCTCAACGTGACGTCTACTGGGACTGTCACTCTCACTGGTGGGTCAGGTCAATTCGGGAATGCGACTGGTACATTGACTTTTTCCCAAGTCCAACCACTCAGTCTACAGCCGGATGTAGCCTTAAAAGGTCAGGCGAGAGTGAGTGGCACACTGACAGTTTCAGTTCCCGAACCAAGGACTAACATGATACCGCTTGTTATGGGAGCGATCGCCGCTAGTGTCATGCTACGTCGCCGTAATGGAGTCGCCAAATTTTCATTAAGGAATGTGGATTAAATAAAGTGCAAAACTTGGGTTAAAGACTTTGAAATACCAGGTTAGGCGATGAACAAGAATTGTAACTTAATAAATCCACGTTCTAAGCGCGATCGCCATCGGCGATGATGTAGTTTACAATTGTGCCGTTAAGAAGAGGTGATACTGGATATCAATACTCTTGCCGCAACACTGCAATTGTGGTAGTTTGTTGAGGATATGAAAGACTCCAATTCAGGTGAACTGATTCCAAACGCCGAAAAAGCAGTCGTTGACATTCGTAAACTACGTGATTACTGCCTAAATCCAGACCATGACGAGGGAAAACATAAAGCTCGACTCTTTTCATCAATACTTGGCATGACGGCGGACAATGCTGAGGAGTTGCGCCAGATTCTTCTAGAAGCTGTCAAGACTCATAAGGCTCAACTGAGGCGAAAGGATGAGTTTGGACAGCGCTACACCCTCGATTTCCCTCTAGAATGGCATGCGGAGAGGTACAACTATTCGGAGTGGTTGGATCATTGAAGATGGTTTCGATATTCCAAGATTAACAACTTGCTACCCTCTATAGCATCTGGAGATGAAACGGAATGACGACAAATACAGTCAAATTACTTGATGTAGTAGCTGTAACGACTGATCTTCCCGAATACAATCTGTGGCGTGGGCAGGTTGGCACAGTGGTTGAAGTCTTAGCCAGTGGGGAAGCCTTTGAAGTCGAATTTAGCGATCGCAATGGGCGCACTTACGAATCAATTGGTTTGCGCCCAAATCAGATTATGGTATTGCATTTCGAGCCAGCGTCCCCTAACGCAAAATCTGAAATGGTCACGGTGTAACTACATGCATTCTTAATAACTTGCATCCGCTATGCTCTGGCACTACAATAGCCATTAGACATCTTATTGAGATAATGTAGCTTTTGTGGATTACATGACTTCCAAGGAAGCGCAGACCAATTTTGGCGCGTTGCTCGATTCCGCGCAGCGCAACCCTATGGAGTTAGCATTCTTTCACTCGCTTCATTCCTCACACAGCGATAGCTCTCTCATTGCGGTGTTTTTTGCTATTCGCAGCTTACACTGAGCTTTCTTACTGCCTCAAGGACTTTTCAAATATCCTCTCGATTTATTGACTGGCTAACTCATAATCGGGATGTATTCGCCGCTTATAAAACTAGTTTGGGCTTCATTTAGGCTTAATCTTGGTTTAAGTTAAATACCCGTGAATGAAATTGATCGGAATCCAGAAATCCTGATTTTGCAAGGGATACAAGTTTTTGGTTCAAACGGCAATTTTTAATCCACACAACTCCCAACCAAAAATACAATCGCCCCATCAAGGCTTTGGCGAGCGCCGAAGATTCGGTAAAAATGTCCAAAATCAAATCACCGAGAGCGTTTGAGAGATAGAAGCGCTCTGCATTCACGGGTATTGGGTTTAAGTTCCATTACGTTCATAGCTGATCTCTTGTGTATGATACTGGCTTTGGATCGAGTTGACAGCAAACTTAATCAGCAAAGAGCATCTGGTACAAAATTTTTCACAAAAATTCAGGAGAAGCCTTTGGCAACGTTGTATTAATTGTTTGAACCCTCAAAAATTGGTAGCTATTCATGCCTATTATTGAAAGTAAAGACATAGTTAATGGTGAAGAAGTCGCTATTTACATTGAGGTAGATAATCTTCCTACAGTTAAAAGTCCGTATGAAAATGTACGCAGTGGTGAAGTAGCTAAGGTTGTAGCTGCTGCTCGCGATGTTTTTGGTGAGGCAATGAAGCTGACCCGTAATAGTGCTAAGCGGGTCGTAGAAAGCATCAAACAAATGGATGAGGATACACGACCTGAGGAATTGGAGGTAAAACTAGCCATTAAGCTGGATTCAGAAGTTGGTGCAGTAATAGCCAAAGCTAGTACGGGAGCGCAAATAGAGGTCACAATGAAATGGAAACCTAGGAGCTAGCCGTGAGTGAAACATCAACGATTCAAATAATGCCCTACACGCTGATTGTTGGTCAGCAGCAGATCAGGCTGGCGCTGGAATTAGCTTATATCGCGCCGCATATTGGTGGGGTGTTGCTTAGTGGACAGAGAGGTACAGGAAAGTCTACTGCTGTGCGTGCCTTTGCGCAAATAATGTACAATCGCCTCCCAGTCACTATCCCCATTAATGCCACAGAAGACCGAGTAGTAGGGGGTTGGCGGATTGATGAGTTGATGCGCAGTAAAGCTGTTCCACAACCAGGATTGCTAGAAGAAGCAAATGGCAGCTTACTTTATATTGATGAGGTCAACCTGCTGGATGACCATATTGTAAATATCATCTTAGATGTGACTTCTACTGGGGTACTGGTGATACAGCGGGAGGGGCGAAGTTCTGAACAGCCTGTTTCCTTTACCCTAGTCGGCACTATGAACCCAGAAGAGGGGGGATTGCGACCACAGTTACTAGATCGCTTTGGCTTGATGGTGAATGTGGAAGCAGAACAAAATGAAGCTGAACGGATGAGCATTCTCAAAACTGTTCTGGAATTTGATCGAGCACTATTTCAGATAAAAGCTGGTGAATCATCAGACTATATTGATAAAGCACGAGAAGAAGATCAAAAACACAAAGCCTTACTTTTGAAAGCGCGAAAAAATTTTTACAGTGTTGAAGTACCAGAAAATATTCTTAATCAGTGCGTTAGCTTAGCAATAGAATTCAACGCAGAAGGAAACCGGGGTGATTACATGATCGCGTTGGCATCTCGTGCCTATGCTGCTCTTGTTGGTGCAAAAAAAGTCACAAACGACCATGTTGCAAAGGTGGCTCGATTGGGACTTCAGCATCGTCGCCCTGAAGTCCTCCAGAGCAACCAGATGCTGTGGAGTGATAAAGATGATGAGCAAGTAACCAAGATTCTTAACAGTGACTGATTCAGCCCATTTATCCCAACTTAGTTTGAATGACCCATTCATGAGATCGCTCGCCTGTGCTGCCATTAGTCCAGGTCTACGTAGTATTCTGGTGTTTGATACGACTCCTAGTACACTGCGACTAGCTGCCCAAAGCACATCTCAAATGCTAGAAATTATCACTGGGCATCAAGTTAACTTGGTAACTTTGGGAACCTATGAAGCTGAAGATCACTTATGGGGTAGTTGGGGGCTGGGTGGTGAGTCAGAGGAACATTTGTTGCAATGGAAATCGGATTTACTGTTCCCATCCTCGAAAGAGATGAGCTACTCTCCTTACGCCCTAAACAAATCGCCGGATTGGTTTGATAACTCCCAACTACGGTTAGTAGTGATTCCGAACCTGACTAAGCTGAGCTTAGG
>Ga0209611_10008563_pt1 | contig 15909 bp, 10 predicted proteins | sample S1TSphgellanicum_3_FD_187693 | JGI IMG/M metagenome (GOLD analysis project Ga0209611, IMG submission 187693) | Host-associated microbial communities from peat moss isolated from Minnesota, USA - S1T2_Fc - Sphagnum magellanicum MG (SPAdes) (version 2) | ecosystem: Host-associated > Plants > Peat...
CCAAAAATGGAATTTTTTTTGGCAAGGAATCTTTTATATTGTGGGTTGGCAAGACCAAAAAATGGACTCATTAAGAAAAAAACACATAACCTTTTTTCTTTTTTTTTTAGTTCATTTTTTGGTCTTATGAACTTACAAGACCGAAAAAAAAAAAGGATTCTTGGGTTAAAAGAATCCACTTTTTGAAGTTGCCAAAATGAAGCAAGGTGATTAGTGAAAAGATGATGAACAAGGTGATGAGAAAAAACACTCACTAGAACAAGAAGACTGCCATCATCACGACAAAAACAAAACAAAAATGTCAAATAATGAGCAAAGCAACAAGCAAGAAGACCATGAACACACTTGAAACTTACCGTGTTTGCAACTCAATTCTAAACCTCAAATGAAACCCTAAAATCTTGAAATGGAACCAAAAAGCTAAACCAAATTTCTTTGAAAAGTTCAATTCAATTACGATTCTCAATAAGTCTTGGAACCTCACCCCGAATTTGGTTTCAATTTTGTTTAATGATAGAACCAAAAGGTGATTCTCACCTGATTCCAATAATTGAATCCTAACCATCAAGTTCTGGGACCACCTGGATCCAGAACAAGGCTTATGTAAGTGGGCCCATCAAGGTACCTGGCCAACACTAGTAGTGAGGGGTGGAGGTCATTCTAAACTACAACCCACTAGTGCAATAGTTAGGATGGTATGTGTATAAGAAACCCTTTTTTGGGGTTGTATTCCTGTCCCATAGCTAATCACATTGGTTAGCTATGTACTAACCATCCACATGCATTTACCTACCTAGTGACCAATTACCTACCTAGAGACCACAAGGTGCATTACCTACTCACCTACCTATATAATAACCACATACATTCCCAGTACTCAACTACTCCAACAAGGTTATACATCTATCATTATAACATGGCTTTAGCATTTGAATTCTTTTTGTGGCACTAAAACAATTTGCTGCATTGTGAAGTTCCTTCATAATATAGCAAGGATAATGAAGGAGCTGCAAGTGGTGAATTGCCCCAAAGTTCAAACTATGGTTTGTCACTTGTGATATGATAATAGTCTATTGTGGATTTGGCCTTCCATTGCTATAAGCTGCAGGTTTGTCCCTTCTTTCAGATTTGGCATTCCATCATGTGAAATAGCTTCAGGTTGTGAAAAACACCACAACTTCTGCACTGTTGTTGTCATGCCCCCCACCACCCACATACAAAACACACCATAAAAATTTGCTTAAGAAAGAGAAGAAATTAAGCCCGATTGCAAACTTTCTGCCCTTCGGCCGTAAAAACCAACAATATTGGGCGGTTCTTTGATTTTGTTAAGAACCTTTGGTTCTTGGGTTTTTTTTTTTTTTTAATTTCAAAAATCAAAGAACCGCTAGTATCAGATTTTTGAAAATTTTCAAAATCTGAGAACCTCTGGTTTGGATTATTTAATATTTTCAGAAGCAAAAGAGTCCTTGAAAAAATTCAAAGAACTGGTAAAAGCACTGGCAGTTTAGGGTAGGTTCTCTGAACCCCAGTTAAGGGTCAAAAGCCAAAACCAGTTCTTTGACTTTTTTGAACTGCCCAATCAAGGGTTAGAACTGGTTCTTTGATTTTGAGAACCATCAGTTGTGAAGATGCATATACCCTACCCTTACCCACCAGTTCTAGGTTCCAAAAATTGAAACCTCCCAACAATGGTAAAACCACTTGAAAGGAAGCTCATGTTAAACTGGAGTTCCACCAACAGATCACCACAAGATCAATAATTTAATAGCCAAATCTCAAAGTATGTCTAAAACTCTATCAAAGTATGACCAAAAATCTCAGTAATAGTACAAACTTACATATAAAGTCACTCAACTTTTAGGCCCTAGTTTGACCCTCAAATCTCTATTCCATCCCCAATTGGAGTGAAACTGCAAGTGAGCAATTGAGTACCATTTAATAAAACTGGGTATCAATTCACAAGATTTTATTCTTACAAAAGATTGATCTTATGGAAAATACAAGCACTAATTGTAAAGGATGTGATTGTTACAAGAATCTATTTAATCAAGAGTATAAGTAACAATTTTTATTATTACAAGATTTTGATTTAATGAAAGGCATAGGAAAGAAAAGGCACGAGTCAAGGTAATCTATACCTGAAAGGTAAGGCCAATTTAGGTGAGAAAAACAATTTGATCTCTTCTTCTTTTTCCCCTTTTTTTCTTCTTCACTTTTGATTTGGTCCCCAGTTTGATGAACTGAACCTCAGTTTCAGGTACTTAAATATTCTTACATAATGGTTTTCATGCAGCCTTTCCTGCCTCTTTTTAGTCCCCTCATGAGGCAAAATGGAGGGTCTTCTTGGGTGTAGCTGACCTAAGTTGGGCCACATGACCATTATGTAAATGGATGAAAACCAAGTGTACATAATGGGGGTTGATGACCATTGCGCATATTCAGAAATTTGTGCACATGAAGAATTTGGGCAAGCTTGCCCCAAGGAAACATGGCACAATGGCCTATACCTAGCAAGCTCCAGGTTTGCCCAAATTTCTGAATGGGCAGCAAAACAAGCATAATGGCCTGTACCCAACATGCTCCCTAGTATAAAGAACTGGTAGAATTTTCTTTAGTGTGCCCTAAACGCTCAACCCTAAACCTTATCCTCATGAATAATCCATCATTTAATGTGCCTCCTCTCCTTCTCAAACAAAATCACAGCTGCTAAAATTCTACCACATCTTTATGCCGCATAAGGGACCTTGAATGGGGCAGTTCTGGGAATTCAGGTCCCAAGCTTGAACCTTATGATGCATGAGGTGCCTCCTCTCCTTCCCAAACAAAATCACAACCGATCCAAAATTCTACCAGATCTTTATGATGGACAAGGACCTTGATTGGGGCAGTTTTGCGAATTCAGGTCCTACATGCTTGGCTCCCAACCCATCCTAGGCCCTAATTCCTAGAGAAAGGCCCCCTTCTGAGTCCTTATCCTACACATTGAATATTCTAATTGGAAAAAAATGCTAACCTTAACAAAGATGGTGCCATCTATGTAAGTATGGAGATTGATGGCACGAGTGTTGCGTTGTTGACAGAAGGTGCAAGTGAATGCAACTCGAATGCGCTTTCTTGGTAATTGGTACAAAATTGGCATCGGCATCTTTTTTAGAAGATGATCAACATCACTAGCACATGATGTGGGTCCTTGTATGGAGTATGTGGGAACTTCATGAAACTCAGACCTTGCAGTTTTCCATTCTTTGATTCCCAGCAATGCTGATTGCAATATCAAGCTCCTTGCTTCTTCCTAAAATCCAAACATCCAAGTTTGTTAAACACAATTTAAATCCCCAAACCAAAAAAAAAAAAAAAACATAAATAATCCCCTACGGATCAAGTCTATCAAATCAAAATGATTGTTGCAAAATTAGAGTCTCTTTCCATTAGGTAGCTGTGATCACAGCTACTTAATGGAAAGCCACTGACATAGGGCCTTATTTCTCGCTGCTGCAGGGACAGTTAGGTTCCATTGGAGAGATGCAAATGTATTGAAAATATGTAATTAATCATTTTAGGAACTCTGGGAACACATATTCTCATGAAGGAAAAAAAGACAGATGTCATTGCATGGTGAGTGACAGTTTGATTCCCAGCTTCTGTAACTGGTCAATGCCTAATGCTTGACACACGTAGAGCTGTGAGATGACTGTGAGCAGAGCTACTTGAAAAAAAATAATGGAAAGCTGATGCAATTGCAAAAATCAGTGATCAAACAAGCCTAATGGAAAGATGTCCTGAGCCCACTAACCTGGGAGAGAGATGGCAGAAGGGAGCACTGTGGTGGCACCAAAATGTGGGCATTCGAGTCAGACACCTTCTTGGCATCGACTTGCTTTGGTGATGTACCTGCCAAACCAGAGCTTCGTAGTTCGAATTCATTCGAATTTTGCTCTGTCCCATGCTCTAGCCCACAAACCGGAGCCCGCAATAATTTACGTCCAAAGATAAAAAAAGAGAGATTACATCAAGAAGAAGCAAACAACATAACTGAACCGGATGTTGTGGGATCCTCAAAAGCATCATCAGATGATGCTGTTGGATTAGCGGCACCCTGCACAACCGCCACATTCATACCCTTTCTACTACACGAGGACGGCTCGATACAAGGAAAGACACCCCAAATTGACTTCGACTTCCTGAATTCACAACTATGCGTTGAGGATCTAAGTGTGAGAGAAGCTACAACCGGACACGAAGTGCACATGACATGCGACACATGATGAAGAGAGGTTAATGCCATCACTAGCTATAAGTTTTTACAATTGCAGCAGCTGTTCATTATGTTTAGAATTCTCCCTCATCAAATTATAACTGCCACAGGAAGAAACTTAATTGCGAGGGAAGCTTCTGAGTCGAGATTTTGATGCCGAGTAAGGAAGGAGCAAATCTCTGTTCCTTCCGCACGCGCTTCGCCGCGAGCGAGGAATGCGTCGCATCGAGCGGTCCCCAAATGCGTTTCTCCTCTGTTTCCAATGAGGTGTCGCATTTCTATTGGCTGCGACCTTATCCCATTGATGGGCTAGTTACGCATTTCCGAGGTGGCAGATTTTTGAGGTTTTTTGGCCAGCAGGCAATGTTAACTGCTTTTTGGTAGCGCCCACGAAGTCAAGTGTGAAACCGAATGCACGTATAATTTGGATTTTTTCACCCGCTCATTCCAAGTCTATGAATGTGAATGGTTCTATTTCATGTAGATATTTAACTTAAACAAAAGAAATGAATTAAATAAAAGAAAAAAGCACCCATCCAAAGGGGCAAGGGAGGAACACAAAGAGAGGACCAAAGTCCAAAGCCAAGACAACCCCCAAACACAAAAGGAGGAAAGGCACCTGCCCAAATTCAAATCCCAAGCCTAGGTCCTAAACCTCTCGCCAGTCATGTGAAACAAGCCAAACAAGGGGTGTGTCACACCGTGGCCTTGTCATTTACATTATAATGTATCTTAAGTGAAAAGAAGAATTATGAAAATTCAAATATTTCTCCATGCAAAAATATAATCTTCAAAAAATCCTCTAAAAGAAACAAAAATCCTTCAAGATATCATAACTCTATTATAACTAATCTCAAGTTTCAACACAAGCCAAAATATCATCTTTCATATAAAAATAGACCTATTACCTAGGGGCCAAAATCCATTAATTAAGCTACTAAACATCAATATCCTTGCCTTAGTAGGCAAGGCCAACAAAGAGAGGGGATGCAATTCTTACTTGGGATTGTAGTTTGTACTTGTACTTTGGTCTATGACCTAAAGCCTTGTGTAACTACTTGCCTCATAGGAATTGGGGAAGGTTCCTTCTTAAGAGCCTTCTTGGGTTTGAGACATGGTTTGAGATGTCAAAAGTGAGGTCTAGAATCAAGAATTTTTTTTCCTAGTCTAAAACCAAAATTTTGACCTGTCCCAATATCCTTTCTTTCTTAAGGACCTTCTTGGATTTGAGATGTGGTTTGAAATGTCAAAACTGTGAGTTCTAGAATAAAGCTTGAACCCTAAACCCCAAACCCTAACTTTTTTAATTACAAAATTTAGCCAACCAATTCCTTTCTTTCTTAAGGACCTTCTTGGGTTTGAACATGGTTTTTCTCTTCCTTAGAGGTCATTCCTCTACAAGGTTGAAAGTTCAAACTGGATGAAGTCCTTCAAGGTATTCCTCTACGAGGTTCAAACTTCAAACCGAGTGAAGCGCCCTTGTTACGGTCAGTGTTTTTCCTTTCAAATTTGTGATGTAATCAAAGTCGTGATCATCCCAAAGAATATTTTGGCAAAATTGGCTATAAACCAATGTTGGGCTAGTTATTGCTTTTTTTCATAACTGGCTGGGTAGGTTATTTTTGAGTTTTTATATCACATAAGATATCAATGTCAAAATGTTTTTGATTTTTTTAATGCACTATTTATCAAATTTTCCCTCAATAATCAATTTACTTGAATTATTTTTTTCAGTAATAACCATTGGCAATGCATAAGGGCCAATTCACAAATACCCACCTTGAGAACTATCACTTATATTGTTCTAGGTAACGTAGGTTTTTTCTCTTTTTAATTCTGCTTTTCTATCTTCTACCATAAGCATGTTTAGGGTTTTAGGACTGATAACCTACTTGGATGAAATTCCAATTACTCAAGTAGGTTATAAAAATTTGAAAATACAATACCCAGCCTATAAGGGTCTTGTGGGTTATTGCAATGATATGTACGAAGAAAGTTACATTATCTACTGGTTTTTTAAAAATCAGAACACAATTCTGATAATGGGAGGACACATAAGATCGTGGTTCAAAAATGGCCATAGCAAATGTCTACCAAATATCTGAACATGTGTGTGGATTAATCTGCTGTCTCAAACAATTGCTAATAGCAGAGACTGCCGCTTCGATTGATGCGTCTTCACCCTGCTCAATGGCAACACAACAATTTTGGTTACATGGGCACCATACAAGGTCTCAATTAGAACGACACTTGGACGTTGTAACTTACACAACAAACAAAGATGTGAAGAAAGGGAAATATGCCCATCTGCACAATAACAGATTCTAAACCCTAAACCCTACTAAATTGTGAACAATTATTTCTGAACTAACTCATGTGCATTGCACAGATCTATGCTGCTTAACAATGGTAAGGGACTACAATCTATACTGTTCAAAAACTAAAACTTGCCTTTTCATGCCAATAGAACAAGTTACCATATTTGCCTGCAAGTTGCTTCCAGAAATTTCGTGGAACACTAAGGTCCACACCAGCCCCCACATTGAAGTTCAAGATGTTGCCTGCAAAAACAACCACAAAGAAGGCACCATACATATTGTTCTCCATTTTAATCGACTAATGAACTCATGCTGAACTCTGCCATTCACCATGGATGCCAATTTTATAGACCTTATTAGCACACCTTGTCCATTCTGTAACATATGTTATAGAGCTAACAGCTGTCAACAGCAAGGAGCGGGCAAGTTTTTTGCCTGATCCAGCTCCTAGCTCACCCATGGCCTCGCCAAGCTGGGCCTAGCAACAAGCTTCATAGGAGCTGAAATTGAGCAAAACCTGCCTGCTATCTCTCACAACCCACTTGTCTCAAATCAACAGAGAAGTCTGATGGGTGTAGTGGGACACTGTGGGTAGTATTTAAATGAAGGGGAAGGGAAGGTGTAGAAGAGGTTATGTTTTATTGGGCATGAAAAAAATGGGAAAGAACATGGTAGCCCAAGTTCCCAAGCTCAGGAACAATACCTGCCCTAAACCTCAAAACAACAAAATTGACATAGTATGAATCCGCCATCCTTGAGGCACCCTATTTATCTATAGGGTGCCGAAGAGGGTAGGAAGAAGATTATGTTTTGTAAGGTAGCAGCAATTCAAAAGAAAAATTAAGTCAGGTTTTTCAGAGAGAATTCAAGATAATCACATACCTAGGCTGGGATCTGCAACAAAGATAATTGTCTTGTCATCTACATGCCAAAACTCCCGCACTGCAACCCCTGCATATTGCCATGAAGATGGTACATGTTCCTGCATTAAGAAAACTCTCTTTTGAAGGTCGAAACAACCCATCAAAGTTCAGCAATGGACTTGAAAGCCATGAAACATTCATTGGACATTGTACCACTGTCCCAGTTAGAGGGTTACTCTTGCCTTTCTTTAGGGTCTCTTAAGGTCAGATCAAGAAAAGAGCAATTTAGGGCAAAGTTTCTCATCAGTACCCCCATTGACTAAGAGACCCTAAAGAAGGCCAAGTATAAATTACACGTCCATCTCAAGCCAGCCGATTCATTCTGTAGCATAAAATCTGTCAACATCGTCAACTTAATTTCAGTTGAAAGTGATACTTTTTTGGTGGGAATCTTTTATTATTTTGTGCATTTTTTTTGAGAAAAGACTTAGAGAAAGGAATATCAATGTAAAGTTTTCATTTTCAGGAAAATTTTGTCACTTAGGCTAATTTGAAAAATGAAGAAACATACACACACTTCCACATATATATACACTTAAAAAAACTCTTCAGGCTACCTAATAACCTGACCTAATTTTTTTTTGTGTTTGCAGGTTCTTTCATGAAGCATAGTTTATGACGCACACATTATAGGTGCTTCCAATTGGTGCCAGATTTAAAACTAGGTGAAGTTTTAAGGAGGGAAAGCGCATGGCTAGAGGCCAGAATGAATAAGAACCCAACAGCACAACATCCACTGGATGTCCCTTATGACTCAGTTGTGGATGAACCTCAATTGAGTCAATATCTGGTTTCACCGTGGTAACCTATTTTGTAAGAAATAGATTACCCTTAGAACCTAGCCAGATTACCCTTAAACCCTAAACCCTAAACTGGAACCATTCTAATTTATTTTAGAGCCAGAACTGGAGGTTCTTCATAAAAGCAAAGAACTGACCAACAGTGGCAGATAGTATCATAGTAGATGCAGGAACAAGGATGGTGGTAGATACAGAAACAATGAGGGCAGTTGATAACAGATCCAGACCTGGAGTGATGGGATAATTTTGTGCAAGCACCCGGAGCTTGAATCCTGTGTCTTCCTCAAGTCTTGCAACTGCGTCTTTGATGCGGCTTTCCTAATATGCAATGCATTCTCACAAAACACAAATCAAATCACAAACTGAAACATCACAGCAGAGCAAGCAAGCAGTTTGAATCAATCAATCAGAAAGAGAACAGAGTATTTCCAAATCATACAAATCCTTGAATCAAATGGACTATGCCTGATGAATTTAAAGCGTGGTGGTGGGAGCCCCAAGTTGGGTTGGGAATCCTATAACCCTAAACCCATTTTGAAGATGCAAGAGCTAGTAGGGGACAGACCTGTCCTTGTGACAAGAATCCTGCAACATCAATAACCGTGGTGTATTCCTTGGGTAGTAGCTCAGGATTATTTGCACCCTCAAGCCTTTTCGCCATTGCCAAATCAGTTCCTGCTCCAAAATTCCACCCAAAGCAAAAAAGACGAAAAAAAAAAGAAAAAAATTCCTTATTCTTTGACATTCATTCCGCACTTCTTCTTGGGTTTAGGATTCAGGGTTAAGGTGCAGTATTCGTTTCAGCAAGGATCCAACCAATACTGCTGCACACCTCCGCCAAACGCAATTTTCGTTTTTTCCATTACTATTCAGACTTTTTCCAGAAGCTTATAAACATGTTCTAACTTCTGTTACATTTTTATGGGTTTAGGGTTTAGGGTTTATGGACCTCCTCCGAGACAGAGAACGAGACTGAGTGATACTGCAATTGCTCCGTTCTTGATGACATCGACGTAGCTGCAGCTGCTGCTGCGGCCCTCTTCACCACTTCTCCCGCTCTCCTCCGATAACCCCATCATCACAATCCTTTTTCTCCTGGAAGCCCGATCAGAGCAGCCACCATCGTACTTGAAATTGATTCTGCAACTTCCTTTAGGCGACCCGCTATGGAGATTTGTATCGTTGCAGCTGCAGCTGTAGCTCACGGAGGTGGGTAATGCACGCCGCACCAGAAGTCCTCTGAAAACAATTGCATTCGCAATTTGGCTCATTGCTACCTTAACTTTTTCTTAACCACACCTCACCACCAAAAATCGACAGCACTTTGTTGAAAAGAAAAAGAGCCAGGGAAGATTGCAGATGTAAAAACACCTAGCAAATCGCTAAAGCTTTTGTGATGTAAATTTGAAAGGCCTTGAACACGGATGCTCAAAAGAATTAGCTCGATTTCCTTGCAGCATGGATTTTAGAATAGGAGACTAAGGTAGCATGCCCACGCAGAGAGCTGCTGAGTTTGCACTTCACAGACAAACGCGAGGAACGCCGCGACAGGAGGCGCTGGATGCTCGCAAAGAAGAGCTCGAAGGCATCGCCGAAGGGCGAAACGGGAGAGACGGCGAACAACAGGGAAGAAAGAAGCCGGGAGCCTGATCGACGTCCTGTCATCTCGATATGGAAGGCCTAACTTTTTTGACACCTCACCTTAGCAGATTGGCATCTGGAGTTTGCTTGCTCAGCATCAGCCCTTAGTTTTTGCGTGCGAAATTTCGCACAAAATGTGGGGGAAAATAAATAAATAAAATAAAATAAAAATTTCCTCATATTCTCCGTGATTAATTTTTTGGGGAAAGAAAATTAACAAATTTAGAATGCAAAAGAATTCAAAAAAAAATTTGACATTTTTTCAGGACTAGGATTTGGTTTTAGTTTGAGTGCATTCTTAAATTTTTTAAGCTTTTTTTTTTGGGCTTTTTTTACAGCTTCTAGAAACATGTCACCATTTAAATGCTAAATCTCTCTTGATATGTTTGCAATGGATGCAACTTCAGATAATTGGAAAAAAAACTAAAATTAAAATAAAATAATCTCTTTGTCCTTTAGCCAAATTTGGCTAAATCCTCTTTATAGATGATCACCAGTCGACAAATTTGAGAAAAGAAAATCCTGGTCAGCATTTGAATATGCAAGATACTTCACTTTGATACCTTGGTGGGTTTTCTTTGATTTTTACTATACCTTGATAAAGGGTCAAAATAAGGTCTATAATTGATTTTGAAAACCATTGGTTAAGTGTATATATATATACCCTTGTTAGACCCATTTCATGTGTGTTCAAAGCCTTAGTTAAACATTTGATTCAATTTACTCATCCATGAATTGAATTTAAAAAATTAATTGTTAGAGTAAAAAAAATTAAATGACAAAAAACATTACAATTAAAAAAATTCAGCCAAAATCAAAGCAAAGCAAAGTAGGATCAAATAGCAAACCTAGATTGAGCTGAACTCCCCTCTTCCATCACCTTCTCAATTATTCAAAATTAATAGAGTTTTGCCATAAAGTTCTCAAATAAGGGATGAAATTGTTCGTTAAAGGTTCAAAATAAGTTTTAAATGATTAGGTGAGCACTAAATTGCTTAATTAATTTACATTTATTTTTATTTATTTTTAAATTTTGCTCATGCATCAATACTAAAAGATATTTGATTTTGAATGTGGTTCCCAATGCAAATTTTGAAATACATAATCAAAGGATGCTTGTCAACACATTATTATTGAAGGAAAGAATCCATTGAAATATTCTATTTTTCAACATGAAATCTTCAAATTTAATTCATTATTTGACATGAAATCCTCAAATTTAATTAATTATTTGACATGAAATCTTCAAATTTAATTCATTATTTGACATGAAATCTTCAAATTTAATTAATTATTCGACATGAAATCTTCAAATTTAATTCATTATTCGAAGGACAATGTGTTGAAGCTACTACCTTTGTACTAGGGTATATGATGTTATGCCATGTTACATATATACATACACACATGCATGCGTGCGTGCACACATCATATGATTAATTTATGGTGTCAATTTTCCTACCTCCCCCTTCCCTAAGTGAATTCTAGCCGGAATCTACCGGCCGGGTCTCTAGAACATAGTGACATGGAAAGGGGTCGATTGCCATTTTTTGCAAAGATATAGTGAGGTGGATTAGGAGATATTGGCACCGTGTACACACACGGCAATTTTGGTGACAAGGATAGGAGGAGGTGTGTTCGCACCTGGGACTTGAGCTTGGCACCTCAATTGTGCAAAATCAGCACTTGTTGGAAATTGTGGATTATATAAATGTGGATTATGCGTTGGAATTGGTGCGCCATTCCAACCCAATTGTTCTGTAATGTTGTAATCGCTTCTTGGTGTGTGGGGAGGGGAGGGGAGGGAAGGAAGAAAGGAATAAAGGAAGTACACACTACACACTAGCGCTAGCTGCTCTGTGGAGAGAGGCGACGCGACGAGACGAGACGAGACGAGAGAGCTCTCCCCTTTTGTGGTGGACAAGACTTGGGGTTTTTCTTTTCTTTTCCTCATCATCAACACCCAACACTCTCAACAAAGTATTTAGACTTGGTGTTGGTACCCAGACCTTTTTCATTAATGGTAAGCAAACTTCAACACTATGGAAATCTCTGCACAGGAGTTAAAATCATTGAGCTTGTATCTCTCTGTGTATGTGGGTGAGAGAGACACACAGACACAGACACAGAAAAGAGTTGGGATGGGGGGGGACATATGTTTTTAGTGCAGAATTTTTGATGGCCAATTTGGGGTTGGGGGAATTCTGGAATTAGGGTTTGAGGAGCCAAGGTGGGGTCTGACTGTATGTGGAGAGGAAATCAATAGGAGATTTCATGTTGAAAAATAGAATATTTCAATGGATTCTTTCCTTCAATAATAATGTGTTGACAAGCATCCTTTGATTACTTATTTCAAAATTTGCATTGGGAACCACATTCAAAATAAAATATCTTTTAATATTTATGCACGAGAAAAATAATTTAAATAATTAAAAATAATTAATGTAAATTAATTAAGCAATTTAATGCTCACCTAATCATTTAAAACTTATTTTGAACCCTTAACAAACAATTTCATCCCTTATTTGAATGCTTTATGGCAAAACTCTATTAATTTTGAATAATTGAGAAGGTGATGGAAGAGGGGAGTTCAGCTCAATCTAGGTTTGCTATTTGATCCTACTTTGCTTTGCTTTGATTTTGGCTGAAATTTTTTAACTATAATGTTTTTTGCCATGTAAATTTTTTTACTCTAACAATTAATTTTTAAAATTCAATTCATGGATGAGCAAATTGAATCAAATGTTTAACTAAGGCTTTGAACACACATGAAATGGGTCTAACGAGGGTATATATATATACACTTAACCAATGGTTTTCAAAATCAATTATAGACCTTATTTTGACCCTTTATCAAGGTGTAGTAAAAATCAAAGAACCCACCAAGGTATCAAAGTGAAGTATCTTGCATATTCAAATGCTGATTTCAAAAAAAAATCCTAGTCCTGAAAAAATGTCAATTTTTTTTTGAATTCTTTTGCATTCTAAATTTGGTAATTTTCTTTCCCCAAAAAATTAATCACGGAGAATATGAGGAATATTTTATTTATTTATTTTCCCCCACATTTTGTGCGAAATTTCGCACCCAAAAACTAAGGGCTGATGCTGAGCAAGCAAACTCCAGATGCCAATCTGCTAAGGTGAGGTGTCAAAAAAGTTAGGCCTTCCATATCGAGGTGACAGGGACGTCGAACAGGCTCCTGGCTTCCTTCTTCCCTGTTGTTCGCCGTATCCCGCGCTTCGCCCTTCGGCGATTGCCTTCGAGCTCTTCTTTTGCGAGCATCCAGCGCCTCCTGTCGCGGCGTTCCTCGGGTTTGTCTGTGAAGTGCAAACTCAGCAGCTCTCTACGTGGGCATGCTACCTTAGTCTCCTATTCTAAAATCCATGCTGCAAGGAAATCGAGCTAATTTTTTTGAGCATCCATCCGTGTTCAAGGCCTTTCAAATTTACATCACAAAAGCTTTAGCGATTTGCTAGGTGTATTTACATCTGCAATCTTCCCTGGTTCTTTTTCTTTTCAACAAAGTGCTGTCGATTTTTGGTGGTGAGGTGTGGTTAAGAAAAATTTAAGGTAGCAATGAGCCAATTGTTTTCAGAGGACTTCTGGCGCGGCGTGCATTACCCACCTCCGTGAGCTACAGCTGCAGCTGCAACGATACAAATCTCCATAGCGGGTCGCCTAAAGGAAGTTGCAGAATCAATTTCAAGTACGATGGTGGTTGCTCTGGTCGGGCTTCCAGGAGAAAAAAGATTGTGATGATGGGGTTATCGGAGGAGGGCGGGAGAAGTGGTGAAGAGGGCCGCAGCAGCAGCTGCAGGTACGCCGATCTCATCAAGAACGGAGCAATTGCAGTATCACTCAGTCTCGTTCTCTGTCTCGGAGGAGGTCCATAAACCCTAAACCCTAAACCCATAAAAGTGTAACAGAAGTTAGAACATGTTTATAAGCTTCCGGAAAAAGTCTGAATAGTAATGGAAAAAAAGAAAATTGCGTTTGGCGGAGGTGTGCAGCAGTATTGGTTGGATCCTTGCTGAAACGAATACTGCACCTTAACCCTGAATCCTAAACCCAAGAAGAAGTGCGGAGTGAATGTCAAAGAATAAGGAAATTCTTCTTTTTTTTCCTTTTTGCTTTGGGTGGAATTTTGGAGCAGGAACTGATTTGTTCTGAATCCACCCTTCGGTGTTTTCATCACTGATGAAGAAGCTCTGGGATATGGGGCCTAGTTTGATACTGTGATCTAACGTTGCAGTGCAGATGTTGATTCAGAACTTGCTTGGGACTGGTGGTTTTTTTCATGGGTTTAGGGTTTAGTACATGGGATGAGAATATGTTGAGAAGGGGGCATGAAAATGAGTAGTTTGTCTTCTTCTTCTTCTAGTTGCATCCTTTTTTTCATAGTCTTTCCATCTCTTGCATTAAATTGGATTGTTACTATGCAACCGAGCTTGTAGCTTCCTCATGAGTTTAAGATATGTAGTTGCTGTGTATGGGTGTGCAGTTGAGGCTTTGACTAATGTGCATGGAAACTCCGTTGATGCATAGGATTTGCAATCTCATACATATCTTGATTTCTGGGCTCATTTTACAGATGCATTTTGATATGAAGACCACTGCTGTTTAGAGAAAATGGCTGCCAGGTTGGGATCAAGGTTATCTCTGGGCCAGCTCATCATTGGCCTGTGGAGACCTTGGGATGGTGCTGTGAAGAGGTCTACATCTTTTCCACCATGTCAGAAAATTTTGGATGATCATTGGAGTCCTTTAGCTTCTATGAACCAGCACCCTGAAGCAACCAAGAGCAACAATGACTGTCATTTAGAGACTTCAGAGTATGAGATTGCTGACAAGAACCATCTGCAGTACTTCCGGCCCAATGTGAACTGCTCCTATCTTTCAAGCTTTAGGATCAAGATCCAGTGTACACATCATCCAGATGGCCATGTTGCTAAAGCATGCAGCTTCCACACATTGTCAACTGAAGAGACACCAGAGACAGAGAGTTTGAGAATACATGAAGTTGAGTTGCCAGAAATCACTTCATTTGGGTCAGGCATTAGAAACCAGCCTTTGAAGATAAATCCTTGTGCTAATCACATTGCACATGTAACTGACTCTTTGTGCTCCAAGCCAGGCATCATAGTCTGTCCTTCTTGCAACCTTGTGAGTTACTGCAGTGATGGTTGCAGGATGCAAAACTGGGAGAAACATAGAGGTAAATGTCTCTCAAGTCAACTGGATGTACCACCACCTTCTCCCCCAAAGAAAACACAGGGACCTACAACAGATGTTGTGATGAAGGGCTCTGAGTGGTTATGGGGCAATGTTCCTGCTTATGGCTTGTTGGGAAACCATTTGGGGAATCTTCCAGAACATATCCGGGTTTGTTTTGCTGCAAGTGGAGATCTTCGGAATACAATTGAAACAGTCTGCCAGTTGCCAGAGCACTTCCAGGGGTCACTCACTGTGTACCTCAATGATTACAACCCCAAAATAGCTTTCAGGAATCTTTTGATGCTGGAACTTCTGAGATTTTATGGGTTTGAGGCAATTGATACTGTCATTGCCCTGTGGTGCTCAGTCTTACTCACTGCCAACCAACAGTTGGTCTGTGATAATGCAGTTAGGACCCTGTTAGACAGAGTCCTAACTGAGATGAAATTCCATGAAATGCACTTCCCAGGATCAGGAGGTTCCACACTTCATGCACAGTTTGACAAATCAACTCTGTGGAATCTCATTCCTAGGGTGACTGTACAAGAATCTCCAGTGGCTACTACTACCTTGAAATCTTGTATGCAGCCACAAAGTTATGCTCTGAACTGCAAGCTGGGATGTTTGCAACCTGCCCACAGAGTTGCATGGAAGGAGTATTTAGATCATGGCCTAGTGCTTCCATTCAGTGCAGATAAGAGAGTGCATGACCAGTTGAATCCATATCTCCACAATTCTTCAGTGACTGCAACAC
>Ga0209611_10008565_pt1 | contig 15908 bp, 13 predicted proteins | sample S1TSphgellanicum_3_FD_187693 | JGI IMG/M metagenome (GOLD analysis project Ga0209611, IMG submission 187693) | Host-associated microbial communities from peat moss isolated from Minnesota, USA - S1T2_Fc - Sphagnum magellanicum MG (SPAdes) (version 2) | ecosystem: Host-associated > Plants > Peat...
AAAGACTACTAGTAACCTTTTTTTTTTTTTGAGTTTCTCAATTGCCAAAATTTCAAAGAAAACTTAATTCTTAATAAATTGCAAGATTATAGGTAGGTAGCCAGAAATATAGAAGGGTGCTTAATTTTTTAAAAACTTTCATATTTTATTGTAGCTAGATTTGGCTAAATTGTCTTACTAGTAACCCTAAATTCACCAATAATATGGTACTTGAATAGGTAGTAGGCTCTTTGGAACTTTCAAGCCCTGCCCGAAGAAAAAAATAACAAAAAAACCCTCCCCAAAACTGCCCCCCCCAAACAGCCCCCAAATGATGAAGAGTGGCAAAACTTTTGTAATAAATTCCGGGCAGGTGTACATTTAATTGTTAATTAATTAATTAATTAATAAAAAGGAAAGAACGACTCTCAGTCGGTCCCCTCCCGACTGCGTGTTTTGTTCGTATTATGTCTTCGTCAGATCCTGACCACTAACAGCTCAGTTCACTAGATCAACGGCGGCAGTGACGCCACTGGCTAAACTAATAGTACGTAAATACGGGTGTTAAATAAAACTGGCGAAACTAATAGTACGTAAATACGGGTGTTAAATAAAACTGGCGAAACTAATAGCAAGTAAATACGGAACTAAAACTGGCGAAAACAACGTAGGTAGGTAGTAGGTATATCACGTATTTGGTGAATAAATAGCCACAAAGGAAGCCGTACAACATTCAAGGAGGAGATGCATACATATATTGATACATACGTATTTGGTAAAATACATACCCACAAAGGAAACTGTACAACATTAATACATAGTGTACATACGTGTGGTGTATACGTTTTAAAATACGTATTCGCTGGGGGGCGAAAAAGGGCGGGCGGCCGGGCGGCCGGGCAGCGCCCCCGCGGGTTGGTGGGTCCGGGCGGGGGGCGGGGCGCTTGTGCCGCGTCGCTGCTGCTGCCTGAAGACTGCTCTCGACGCTGCGCTTTGTTCTCGTCTCCGGAGCCTCCGGAAGCCTCCCCCGTTGTTGTCGTTCTCGTGTGTTGTTGCGGTCGTCGTCTTCTCCGACATCAGGCCCCTGGAGGTGCGCTTGCTTTCTGGGCTTCGTTTGATGCTTTGATCTCAGAGTTTGAGCGGGATCGGGAAGAAGGAGGAGGAGGAGGAGGAGGAGGAGGTAGTCGGGGGGATGGTGTCGACGAAGATCCTGGCGAGAGTGGTGAAGTGAGGAGGAGGAGGAGGAGGAGGGCCAGTAATTGTAGCAAGTTGGTTTTGATCAAGACGCGGGAAGAATAGCGGCAGAGAGAGAGAGAGATTGGGGAGGGATGTGTTTGTAGAGTTTTGCATTTTGGGGGCTTGTGAAGGAGAAAGAAAGAAGACCGCGGGAGTGGCGGAGTGTTGGGTCCGAGAGAGAGAGAGAGAGAGAGAGAGAGAGAGAGAGAGAGGCGTTGAATTGACAGGCAGCAGTGTTGGGTCACGTTGTTTCTTTGTGGAAAGAGGCGTGTACCAAAGAAGAGGAAGTGCGTGCAGGAAGGACGGAAGGAAGGAAGGAAGGACGTGAACGGAGGAGCTGAGATATATTTGTGTTTGTGTGTGTTTTTGTGGCAATTGTAACGAGGGAAGGGGACACTCGTCCGAAGAGCTAGCTGGGTTGCAGACGTTTTTCAGCGTTGCAGAAGGCTGTGGGTGACCCTGATCTTGGGCGAGTCTCGCCTGAGAGAGATGGCGGTGGTCGCTGAGCCCACCGAACGTATCCTTTTGTTTCACGTGCCGAAACCGGTTTGATTGATCAGGATGGACTTTTTTCTCTCTTGTTTCACATCGTGCGTAGTGCGCAACAAGTTTCTAGAGAGAGAGAGAGAGAGAGAGAGAGAGAGAGAGGGAACACCCATGCTTCACTTCTTGGTGAGCAAGTCCGAGAGGGGAGCTTGGTTGTTGTGCAAGAGTACGACCAGCTGCAGAGACGTAGTATTCTCCTGGCATTGTAGTTAGGAAGTCATCTGTCTTCAACAACGAAGAAGAAGAAGAAGCTCTTCCAGAACAGCTTCTCTCGAACTCGTAAATACATGAGCACAAGAAGAAGAAGAAGAAGGCGGCCGGGAGCTTGTTTGCTCCAACACTACTACTCCTAGAACTCTCTCTCTCTCATCGCAGCCAGAATCCGCCGCACAACACTTTGTCTCAGAGCATGACGCGGCTGCTCATAAGGGTGTAGTAGAAATCTATCCCAGACCCAAGCATGGATGCAGCAAAGCTTGCAAAGTGACTGGAACGAGAGAGAGAGAGAGAGAACCACCTGTCTTCTTCTTCTTCTTCGAAGCTCTCCTCCTAAGCAGACGGAGCTTGAAACCAAAGCAAGCCTCGCAGCAGCAGCTGTTGACGATTAGTTATCCACTCCTTCTGCATTTCGTGCTTCATAGTAGTTACATATGGAAAACTTGAAACAGCTGCCACAGAAAATGATCAGAAGTCTTAGTGGGAAGCATCAAGCGGCCCCCTAACGAAGAACAAGAACTTCCAACAACAGCAAGAAGTTCTTGATCCCCCAGCCACCCACCCACTGTACCCATTTGGACATCAAAGAGCTGGATATCTGTGTACCCAGTAGTAATTCTTATTCTCGTATCTCATTGCTTGCTTCCATCTCCTCGGCAGCATCCTATCCCACTAGGGTGGAGGATAGTTGGTGCGGGAAGAGGAGAGGACGATCAGAAGAGGGGAGAGGGGATGATGATCAGAAGGAGGAGAGGAGATGATGATGATCAGAAGAGGGGAGAGGGGATGATGTTGATGATCAGAAGAGCATCAAAAAGCAAATTTGGGGTATTGGATGAATTCATCATCATCTGTGGTCTTGCTTGCTTGCCCCAAGAAAGCACCACCACCTCCTTACCCATGTCCCTTGATGATTGATCAATCTCCTTGAAGCTTTTGTGGTAGCAGTAAAGTTGGGTCTGTGAGAGATTTTCTCTCTGACAAGAGGAAAAAAGGTACTGACCATGAACTGTCTTCTTGTTTTTGGGCCTGCTTCCAGTCTCTAATAGTATTACAACCTAGACTGCTGCTGCTGCTGTTTATCTTCTTGACTTTGATTACCCATTTTCAGATGTTAGTGAACTTCTGCAAACTTTGAAGATGGACAACACACAAGTCATTCAAGCTGGTGGTGGTGACACTGCCACTTCTGAGGTACCTACATCATTCTGTGTGGTAGATTTTGTACTACTAAAATCAGGAGCAGTAGCATGCTGCTTTCATGACATTCACAAACCATAGCTGGCTTTTTGAACATCTGAGGGGACGTTGGTTGGGACTGGATTTAGTGCTTTGAACAACATGAGAGACTGCACCCTTTGGCCTGTGCAAAACCATTGATCATTGTGTTGTTGTTCCAAAGCACACAAATCAGTTTCCTGGGGTTGTTGTGTTATGGGATTCTACCATTTTTCAATATGAGCAAGTCTGTGTTTTCTCTCTATTCCTAGGTTAGGACTGCAATTTGAGGCTTTTATGAGCTGTAAGTGTGTGAATTTAGGTGCTGCCTCCTAGCCAGGATGGGAATTCTTCAGATGGGAGTCGAGATTCATCAGCATTAGGTGGGAGTGGCAATGTAGCAAGCACCAATGCTACTACGCAGGAAGGATCCATGGATGCAGGCGTGTACTACATTAATGGCTATCCCTCTGCTTATGTCTATGACTATGCTCGTGGTGGTGAGAATTCCCCTAGCAGCTGCCCTGCTTCCCCCCCCCGGCGCAACTTCAAACCCTCAAATTTCATAAGCAGCTGCTTTTGTTTTGCCATGGACTTTGCTACATTGGGAATTTTTCTTCATGTGCATCCTTTCCTTCATTATAGATTCTTTGAGTGTGCCTCCCATTCTTTTCGTGGGTTTCTTTCTCTGAGTTCTCAATGGCAGGTGAATGGGATGACTATCCTCAATATGCAGGTGTTGATGCTGGCGAACTTCAGTCCCCTGTATGTTACTTCTTCCGAAAACCCCCCTCTCCCCCCCCTCTTTGTACACTAAATCTCTTTTGCTGGTAACAAAATAGGGTAAGTAATGTACTTTTGCTTGATACTTATATGCATTGGCTCCATGTGTTGGGCGTAGAAAGATTGTGAACACTTCCCACACATGTTTTTGGGCTGTGTCATTGACGAGATTGGAGTTTCACCAATTCCAGTGTTTTTGTGGTCTGGTGATGCAGCAGGGTGTTTACAGTGACAATGGCTCAGTCTTCCTCCAAGCCACTGGGTTTGGGTATCCTTCACAGCAACCTTACAGTCCATATTCTCCAGGGACTGCTGGACCTACGATTGGAGCTGATGGTCAGCTCTATGGTCCTCAGGCAGCCTACCAGTATCCAAATCACATATATCAGGCACCTTTATCACCAGGTACTCAGTACTTGCCTTCACCTCCAGCAATGCCAGGGGTCGAACTTTCAACACCAGGAGGAGCAAGGGAGCCAAACCCTCCAGGAGTGAATGCTTCTAATGGACCATTATCAAATGGGAATGTTGGTCCAAGGCCTGCTGGATTCTCTAGTGTCACTCTCATCCCTTGCCACGGACCATATGCACGAGGTGTTTTACCAATTGCAGTAAACACTCCTGGTCCTCAAGATGTGCGTTATGAGGGCTTGAGAGCCAGTGCTCCCTCTTGGGCTGAAGTTACCAAAATCACGGAGGGCCTTCAAAGACCTCAAATTGCAGCGGGATTACATTCTGTTGCATCACAACAATTAGCTGTGTCAGGCATCCCTGTCCAACCTTTGAGACCCATTGCTCCCTTGCAGGTATATGCAGTGCTCTTGTCATTCTGAAGACCACTGGCAGAATGCAAAGCTATATATATACCTAGAATTAATGCAAGCTTCAGCTTAGAGCTCTGTTAAAGGCTTTGTAGGTGAAAGAAGTACGTAGAGTAGCAGTTTGCAGCTGATGAAGATTTGCTGATGGAAACCAATCAAAAAATTGTGGCTGCATATTCCGAAAGGCTTCTTCTTGAGATACTGAGGAGTGGGTTTTGATGGGATGGTGGTGGTACTGACTGGATACAGATTCAAACACTACCACTTCAGCAGTGGCCTCAGTCAGCATTAGCATTATCCAGTCCTGGACCAGGGGCACTTGCAAGGGGTTATCCTCAGCTTGCAGGAGTTATGAATGGTCCTATTGGTGCAGGAGCAAGAGCAGGCCATGGTGGTGGCGGAGGCAATGTATTGGAAGCAAGACTAAATGGTCGTGGTGGCGGCTGGATCAACGTTGACAAGGGAAAGCATAGAGGGAGAGGTGGTGGATCTCTGAACAATAACAACAACAATGGAGCACTTGATTTTCTTAATGAACAAAACAGGGGCCCTCGAACCACAAGATTGAGGAACCAGAGGGTGGCACCTGGAATATTGAGGCATGCCCGAGGACAGGGAGCAGCAGCAAGCTCACCAGTGAACAGTGAGGCAGCAGCTCTCGGTGCTCTTGTAAACAGAGAGCAATACAATCAACCTGATTTTGTCACCAACTATGAGCATGCAAAGTTTTTTGTAATCAAATCTTACAGTGAGGATGATGTACATAAGAGCATCAAGTACAATGTATGGGCCAGCACTCCCGCTGGGAATAAAAGATTAGATGCAGCATTCCTGGAAGCTCAGAACAAGGTGGCTAGTGGGAAGCCCGGGAGCTGTCCTGTCTTTCTCTTCTTTTCAGTAAGGCCATTTCTGGGTGGCACTGCACAATTCTTTTCAATGAACTCTTTTAAAATTGTGTCAGCCTGATATGGATCAGAATGCAACTAGTGTTTATTTGTGACCTCAGACAAAATCACAAGTGCTTGCAGTTTTTATATTAGTTTATAGTCTTTTTCCAACTCTGTGTGTGTTGCTTTCTGTTCTGCCCTCACACAGGTCAATGCAAGTGGGCAGTTCTGTGGTGTGGCGGAGATGGTTGGCCCTGTTGATTTTGGGAAAAGTGTCGAGTACTGGCAGCAAGACAAGTGGAATGGATGCTTTCCAGTAAAGTGGCACATCATCAAGGACATTCCTAATTGCCACTTCCGCCATATAATTCTTGAGAACAATGACAACAAGCCTGTGACAAATAGTAGAGACACTCAAGAGGTAGCAATAATCCCACAATACTTGCCAGTAGTTTGTGAGCACTATATATATATTCTCCCTGCAACATCATAATCCATGGTTTTTCTCTTAAGGCATTAGAGTACATGTGCAGTCTGTGAGAGCCACAATCTAACATGTCATTTCAGACAGGGAACTCCATGCTTTGTGTCAGAATGTTCAGAGCACATTTCTTTCATGAGGTGGCTTCAGTTTGTCATATTCTTGTTTTGAAAACTAAAAGACTGTGATGTGTTTCAACTAGTGAGTGGTCTTCTGGTATTGTGTTGCCAGGTCAAGTTTGAACAGGCAATTGGCATGCTGAATATTTTCAAGAGCTTTTCGTCCAAGACATCTATCCTGGATGACTTCCAATTCTATGAAAATCGACAAAGAGCACTGCAAGACAAACGAGCCAGACAACATGGCCAACAGCAGCAACACCATAACCAGCACCAGCAGGTATATTTTCAGTAGCCTTTGCTTAACTGGTCATCTTGTGAAAAGCCCTCTCACACTGATTGGTGATAGTAGGATGCATTCTGGAACTTTCCCAATTACTATCATGGATGAAATGGAATTGGGTTCAGGGTTCAGGGTTATTGAGCTGTTGAAAAGTGTGTCTCAAGTTTTTCAAATTTGCAGGGAGGGATGCGGACACTGGGCAATGAGAATGAGCTAATCCATACTTTGGATCAGACTTTTGATCAGCGAAAGCAGTCAATTGAGACTGCTGCAGCAGTTGAGACAAAGAGTGTTAGTAAGGTAGCTGAGCAACCCAATGGTGGCAGTGTAAGATCCTCTACTTCAAGTGTCAGTGAAAGTGATTTTTCTGATAACAGTACCAAGATGATGAAGTTGAGATCTTCTTCAGCAGATGAACCATCGTCAACTGGGAGTGTAGAGAAAATTGTCAAGGAAACACCACAAGCTAAAACAGGAACAGAAGATATAGATAGTGTCAGAGACTTGGCGATTGAGACATCACAGGGTGGGATGGTAGAGGATACCACCAGCTAGCTACTTTAACAGCCTACCCATGTTTTGGGTGGCTAATTTTCCAGCAGTTCATTCAACTGCTGAGGCACAACAGGGTAGGAGAAGGGGATCATCATCTCTTTGTTTTGAACTCTCTTACCTATTTGTGTGTCACAGGAAAGAAGTGTTAGAGAGATCCTTTGATTGTCAGCTGAGTGTACAGCAATTTCATTCACAGTTAGAGTTCACATACAGGCTGAAAGCAATATCCAGATTGAGGGGAATGGACAGGGAAGTTGGTCCTTTCCCAATTTTGCCGCACCAGGATGCAACAGAGTAGGCAGGTGCCTGTGTGCCAGACTTAGTAGAGGGGAAGATGGAAGTATTCTGCGAAGTTCTCGGGCTGCAAAGAGTCTGCAGATCTTTGTTGGTTTACAAAGTTTCTGTTTTCCCCAATTCCCCTGTTCCCAGGATATTTAAGTGTGGAGTTTTAGTATGAGGGGGTTCCTTTAGCCGGCAGCACTGAGTAGGTAATCATCATCACTCAGAACTGAGTAGTCTGATGTGTTCTCTCTCTTCAGATACTTGACGTCTTCTGTACAATACACATACTGCAGTTTGTGGGGTGGAATGGGGAGGTTATCTCATGAGATTGACAGAAGACGATGGAAAAGCGCCATTGATGCATCACAACAGCAGTCACTTGAGTCCAGTCCAGTGACTAGCACAGGCCGGCAGGCTGTGGGTTTTTCTTCCTCTGGAAGTTTTGTACAAGTCCCCAGCTGCCACCACCATGGCCTGGATGAAAATAAAAAAAAGAACGCTTACTTTCACATCTTAGGACGGATATTGCTATTTTGCTCTATGTTAAATGTGAGCTTTTGTACTCTCTCTCAGCTTAGACACATGCTGTTTCCTTTTGTTGGCCACCAAAATATTCAAGGATAGACATGGGATTTGTGATGGGTTGTTGTTCTACTCTTTTTCTTAGTTCCTCATTACCTTATCTCTTGTATGCACAATTTACCTCTGGATGATGTTATAGTGCACACCTTGTGGACTACACTTGGATCTTTCAGTTTTTCTTGCACTTTTCTTACTTTTTCAGTAGCAGATTTTGTTTCTTGCTCCTTTCTTGGTTTTTGGGACCTCATAGGTAGTTTTCTTGCACCACTTTTGTATTTACTTCTGGAGCTGATGATATTTTTTTCTTGCACCTCCTTTTGCTAGTACTTCTGGAAATGAAATTGTCTCTTGCACACCCATTGTTAAGTACTTCTCTGGAGCTGAATTTTTTTTCTTTCACCACCTTTGTTAAGTACTTCTGGAGCTGATCCTTTTCTTGCACCACCTTGGTAAGTACTTTCTGGAGCTAATAGTAGTTTTTCTTGTAGTTTTCTTGCACCACCTTGTGTAGTACTTCTGGAGCTAATAGAAATTTTTTCTTGTAGTTTTCTTGCACCACCTTTGTTAGTACTTCTGGAGCAAATAGTAATTTTTTCTTGTACTTTTCTTGCAACACCTTTGTTGGTGCTTTTCTGGAGCTATTTTGTTTTTTCTTGCAGCTTTCGTGCCATGTTAAGTTTGGTTAGAGGTGTAAAAAGAGGGGAGGGCATGGGATGGATGGATATATAAAGAGGAAGAAAGTCCTTTGTGTTTATTTTTTGGGGAAGTCACTCTTTAACTTGGATACTACAGTTTTATTGTGGATCCAGTCTGACCCATCATCAGTAGAAAACATCAGCTCCTGATTGATGGGTCAGGAAGACCACACCAAATCTGTTGGATTGGTGAGCCAGAGACCTCCATTTTAGGGTTTCAGGTGGACTGGGAAGAGGAAGAAGCTGTGCTGCAGCTGCTGCTCCTCTTGTTGTTGTTGCTGCTACTGCTGCTGCTGCTCCTGCTGCTATTGCTGCCATACAATGAAGAGGTGCTGTAAACATGACATCACCCATCATCATGACATCAACAATGATCCTAGAAATTGTGCTCAGAGAGAGAAATAGTGTTTGGTACTTAGTACTACTGACTTAGTAGCATACTGACAAATACTAATACTAGAGGGAGCTGCTTTCTGAACCCCTCAGTCTCTCAAGTCTCAACTTCCAGTGAATCAAACAGATGGTGTCATTCATTGGGTGCAAATCCAAATCCCTGAAACCAAGCAAAGCAATTAACAACATTTGAATTGGAGAAGTCACTTTTGAAGACCTTTTAACTTCTCCCCCCACCTTGCCCTTGCCCATCCTGGCCACTGTGAAACCAGGCACTGGGAAGTGAGATGTAAGAGAGGGTTTACATGATAACTAAGGTGGAACCTTAGTAACTCTGCTTGTGGTTCATCCAATGGATGGTGCACTGGTAGGTACTTTGTAACATGATCACCTCCCAACCCTCTCTAGCCAATTCCACTTCCCTCCTTCCCTGCCCCCACACAAAAGCCCTCTTCCCAACCAAGTCTTCTTGCGTGCACCATATGTCTCGATTCTCACTCTTGGTTTTTTTTTAAAAAACAACAATTTTTTTCTTATAGGGCACGTCCTTGCCCCGAGGCATTAAAGGCTTCTTAGTTTTCTTAGTTTTGGGTGCATTTTATAGGTAGAGGGTGTAAGTGGCATTACATCATGTGTAGGCGGTTTCTATTTTGAAACATGTTATTGCCATAGGTGAGGGTTCTTTTAGGCTAGGCCTCCTTTCATGAGGTCTTCCCCTTTCATTGTTTGATATGCTTCTCATGACAAGAAGAGGTTTGGGAACTTGATGTTCCCCTTGTGGTTCACCCTCTTAGGTGGTTCCTTTGTCTTCTTGGATGTGGGTCTTGCTATTGTGTTCCTTGCATTCCCCTTTTTTTGGGTGCTTTGGTTCATTTATGATTGGCAGGTTTCATCAATTGTTCATAGATGTCGTGTGATCACTATGTGGTTTGCAAAATCATTTGTCTTTTGTGTGTTGTTTGGTTATGATTATGTTGTTTTTCAATTTGTAAATTGCATTTGGAAATTTGATTGTCTTGTTTTAAATGTCACAATAGATGTTTTTATATTTTATTTTTTCAAAAGAGGTATATGTAATTGTAATATTGTCATCATTGTCTCACCATGGAGGATATTACAAATTTACTTGAACATTTAGTTTCATTAAAAAATGCTTCAAAACAAGTTCATATCATTCTCTCCATTGATAACATTGATGGTATCTTGATTTACATCTTTCACAAGCAACATGCAATAATTCTTTTGTTGTGTCTCAAATCAAGCATCCATGCCTTTTGCAACCATTTTTTAAATTGAGAAGTGTTTTACAAAGATTTCTCCTACTAAATATCTTTCTACAAAAAATCTCTTTTATGAAGTCATTTTTAGTTATATCTCATATGGTGAAATCATTTATTGCTAATGAACCTTCTCTAGTTGTTTCGATCATCAATCAAGGTGCAATGGCAATTAATAGTTTGTCTAATGATCAATTTTTTGTTGTGATTGTTGTTTTGTTAAAGGAAGGAATTCAAGAAAATTTTGCAATTGCATGCAATGGTGAGGTTTATGACCATTTTTATGATGATTTTATTGTAGAGGAAACTTTTAAACTTGTTAATGATCTTTGTGACAAAGATTATATCCATGAAGATTTTTTTCCAACATAAGATATTATTCTCAACAAAGCGGTTGTTGATATTGTTGAAGAACATTCTTTTAGTTCAAATGGGTTGATCCACTAAAATTGTAGAACATAACTATTGGTGGTAGATGTCGTAACAAACATGCAAAGGTTTCAACACAAAATGCATTTGAATGGAGACTTTTCAAAGGTCTTCCTACAAAACATTTGATTCAAAACTTATTTCAAATGGAAGATGTCAAGCCACTTATTGGTATGCTTACAATAGTTGGCAAAAGAAGATGGCTTTCTATACACGCCAACATGAGCTTCTCTCCTTATCTCTATTGTGATTTGCTTCATTGCTATGTATATTTGTGGATTCCTATAATTTGATGTTTGTTTTAGATTTATGCTATGATTTGTGCCATTAGGTGTCTAATTTGTTGATGTGAAGATTTCTAAAATTGCGAAATTCAGAGTTAGACCTCCTATTTCATTAAACATCTTAACATATGTGTGATAGTAGCTTGTCAAACTTGTTGTTGATGAATCTATCATGCGTTCTATTGTTGCAAGGTTGGGCATAGTGCATGTCAAAAATAACATTATAAGTTACAGTAAAAAAGTTGAGATGTTTCATTTAGAAATGACATCTATCAACATGGCTTTTGGTGTTAATTATCATTTTGTTTACTTTTTTTCAATGAACCTTTTTATATAAGTTGGAGTAGAGATGAAGAATATTAATGATTTTGATTTTTAAAAAAACAATGATGGTTGCAATGAATTCTTGAATAACTATTATATTGATCTCTTATGTGTGTGTGTGTGTGTGTTGTATATTTTGGTGCCTTTTACATGGATATTACAAGTTTAGATGTTGTGTAGGTACTCATTCATTAGGGCCTTCTAAAAATTGGAAACTCAATGTTAACCAATGTATATTATAGAATTAATGAACTCTTGTCAATTGCCCTAATTTTGATGTGAACCACATATACAAGACAATGATGCACCATTACCCTCTTTGGACATTGGATGGGATTGGCTCACATCTTCTTTTGCTAATTCCTAGAACGAAATATAATATCATTGATCTTGTCTAGTTTTTAAAAACCCCAATATGCAAAAATATTTTTGCTTCCACAACAAAGGCAATGACATGGGATCTCAACTTCAAGGACAAGAGAATCATTAATATTAGTATAGGTGTAGTAATAATATATTGTATATAACTAATAATTAGTAGAGGTGTAGGAATTATTTAAATGGAAGAAGCACTAGTCTTTATTGAGTAAGGAATCAAAATTATTGGGCATCATGATGTAATGTCTTATGTTAAATGCAATCAAACCAATAAGGTTGTTATTGATATTGTAGCAAATTATTTCTAATGAAACTATCAATGGGAAGCCCTTATAGTATGAGGATGCTCTTGCTCAAGAACTAGCCAAAGGACATGCATTCTAAGAATTTGAAGCCAAGGTTTGTTAAAAAAAATTTAGTGTAATTGCAAAGAAGGCTTTTGAAAGTGATTCCAAGGGCAAAGTAGTTTGTGTTTCAAATAAACCTATTGTAAGTGATGTCTCTTTAGATGATCATATATTTCATGTTGATGGGTGGTAATGTCCTTTTAGTGTCAAAGCAATGTCTACCATGATGAAGTGATATGGCTTAATTCCTTTGATGAAATAAACATCCAATTCACAATCATTTTCATAGTTGATGGGCCAGCAATTACACAATCTACAAAATTGCAGTATGAAAGTTATAATTATGGAACCATCCATTGCATTTGACTTTTTGAAAGTCATTAAGGTTCATGATGGGATTTTTTTCTTTTCCTAGAAATGAAAATCTTGGTGACAATAATGATGATTCTTCTATTTAATTTTTGCGATATTTAGATACTTGAAATAATATTATTACACTTTGACAATGCACACTACAATAGCACTATTAACATGGAGAATTCATTGATTAGTGAATTTTGTGCATGTTACACAATAATTCTCTTTGTAACAAAAGGTTGATCATAATTTAGCATAAAGTCCTTTTCTTTTACTTGAGGATGCAATTTGAGAACTTCATTTTCATTTGAAGATACAATTGACACTTCGCTTTTATTTGAACATACTTTTGACCTTTGATTTGAATTTGAAAAAATGTTTTATATGTTTGCTATTGATTGTGTTTTGAAATTTCGCATGTAGATTTGTGCACATTGCAAATTTATTCATTTGAAATGCCTACCAATTTTCTCATCTCAAATGATGTATGTGTACGTCTAATTCAACTAATGCTTGATGAAATCCAACTCCAAGCTTGATGAAATGTTCCTTATACATATTTATGTTTTGCACTTCCCTTGTGTGTGATGCAACAAGAGCAAGGACTATGCATCCTTATTTGCATCAATGTTGGAAAAAACTTAAAAGTCTTGAACTTGAAAAACTATCTCCTCTAATTTAAAGAAGTACATTTTTTGGTTTAGCCAATTTTGATGAAGTTGACGATGATGATTCCAAGTAAAGCCTTTTCTCTCTATAAATTTGATGGAATTGTTGTTGTTGCTCCCTAAGTAAGCTTCAAGTTTATTGAAACAAAACTTAGTAAATTTGATGGTAGTGATAATAGTTATTTGAGATAGGTATGCTTTCATTTGAAAATACAATTGACACTTTTGTTTTGATTTGAATTTGAGAGAATATTCATTGAATTTTATTTTTTCCAATTTTCATATGTTTGTTATTGATTGTGCTTTGAAATATTACTTGCTTCATAAAAAAATTAAATTAAAAGAAAGATATATTTAAAAAAAAGGAACAAGAATCCTTGAAAAGAAAAGAAATCAATTCCTTACAAAGCAACCCATAAGGATGCACTTTTACAAGCTAAACCATGTAAGGTGACTACTTACAAGGCAAATCATGTAACCATCAAAACACCATGCGATTATGCCTTTAGATGTGCTCACAAATTGCATTAGAAAAATATTTTCAGTTTTTTACATCTTTGTATTAGCTAGGTACTCTAAGAAATTGTATGTTTCTTTTCATACAAATAATGTTTTTTTCAAAACATTTTTTTGAAGTCACACCCAAAGTCACAATTAGCCACAAGAGGATTTAACTAAATCTAGTTACAAGACAAATAGATAAGTAGAAAAATTAGGAATCCTATTATATTTTGGTGACCTACTAGAACCTACTATCTAAATTTCATGATTTTCTAGGAAGAAAGCTAGAAATTTGCCAAAAAATTGCCATTTTTGGGGATGATTTCATAGCTTTCTTCCTAGAAATCTGGCAAATGTTTTTGCAAAAAAACCTTTGACCATATCATTGGGCCCACTTTTCTTTTGTAAAATGGAAAAAAATTCACCACAAAAAAAAAAACTCTACATAGGAGAGTGATTCTAGTTAGGTCCTTTAATGCTTTTGAGATGTTAAATGAATGAGGCCATTAAGCAGTTAGGCTAAGCTAATGTCAAAAAAACAAGAAGGGATCCTTCTCATATATTTAACTTTTTATATAATACTTGGACTTTCCATTGATTTGCATTATGACTAATGATAAGTTATTAGAAGGTAGAATATAAGTAAGGTTAAAAATCTACCTATGAAGGAAGGTTGTTTGTTTGTTTTGTTTGTCACATTGAAATCTCTTGAATCATAACACCTCTTGATGTGCTCTTGGTACCATTGAAAAGCCGTCAATGAGAAGGGGTGCACTAACTTTGTTTCATAATCTTTTGACCTACAATGCAAAAGTTATTGAATATTGAACAATTTTCTCACTAAAATTTAATTTAAATCTAAACTAAAAATTATTGGGGAATGTGGACACTCTTTTGGTATTTGTTGGAAAGCCCTCAACAAGTATGGTTTAATGAAGGTAAATTAGAATTTAAAAAATTGTAAGGTGTGGGAGATATTGAATTTTGAATAAAATTTGAATTGAAAATTCAATTCAACTATAAAAATGGTGTTGGAAGGAAAAAAAATAATTGGGTAACCAGCTCACACTTGGGCCAACAACACAAGCTATGCAAATATGATATGAAGACTAAGATTTAAATAAAATGATCATGTTTTTCTACAAGAACTTCTTAATATATTCATAAAAACAAACCAATAAAAGGATTGCCAATAATGAATATGATGATATTTGGCTACGGCCCATAATTGAATAAATGATTGAAAGTCATTGAACAAATGATAGAAGTAAAGGTGATTCCTTTAACACATGTAAAGGGGTTCTATATCAATGGGTGGGTGGGTTGGTTATGAGAAGAATTAACGGAGTTCATTCTCATATTCATGGCTCAAAACCTCACTTGGAAACTTTACTCATCTAGTTTTTGGATGTATTCATCCATCGAAGAGACCTTCCACCCTTCACATGCGAACTTTCTTCCATTTAGGTGAAAGAGCCTTTTGTTCTTTGTGCTCATGAAGGCTTTGCTCCTAAGGACTTACCCTAGTTTTTGAGCCTACACCCCCTGGAAGGTGTGCTCATTCGGGGGGCCTACCCTAATATTCAGTCCTACACGCTCAAGGCTACAACTTTCAAACCCATTCAAGTGAAATAGGTCATGTGAAGTGGAAGAAACTCTTTGTTTGTTGTGTTGGGAGCTTGAATAGATTTAACTTGCACTTCATTCACATGACCTATTTCACTTGGATTGTTTGGAGCACTATGTTTTTGAGTTTTTATTTTTATTTTCTTTCAAAAACAATTCATTTCTATTTATATTATTAGGTGACTTAAGGCAAGCATTTTGCATCATTTAACTCCGAGCTACATTTCATTCATTGGTATTGTTAGTGCTTGCCCACACACAAATGTGTAACACCCAAAAACACTTAAGCAAAGAGTTTGTGTAACACCCAAGCAACACTTAGGCAAGAGTTTATGTAACACCCAAGCAACACTTAAGCCATCGTCTTCAACCTTAAACCCTAAAATGGCCCTTAAATTGATGTGGAAACACCAACAATACATCGCATTTCAAAACACAAAATGCTGAAGGCGAGCATCCCGTTTCTTGAAATGCCCACAAAATTTTTAGGTTCTATAAACATATCTACAGATACACTAAAAAAAAAACAAGTAGATAATCTTATCCATTGAAAATTTTCAATATAAATCTTTACATTTCATAGCACCCTCGATCGAGGACACTACAAGAAGTTGAGCTCTTCTTCTTCTAGTAATGCCCTT
>Ga0209611_10008566_pt1 | contig 15908 bp, 11 predicted proteins | sample S1TSphgellanicum_3_FD_187693 | JGI IMG/M metagenome (GOLD analysis project Ga0209611, IMG submission 187693) | Host-associated microbial communities from peat moss isolated from Minnesota, USA - S1T2_Fc - Sphagnum magellanicum MG (SPAdes) (version 2) | ecosystem: Host-associated > Plants > Peat...
CCCCCCCCCACACACACACACACACACACACATTCTTTCTTTTGTGGCATCTAAGAGACAAAAATCTAAGGATGCTTCCCACCCAAAGCCAAAAAAAAGCAACTATGAACTCCTAACCTAGACATGGAGCAACCTCGTAACCTCCACAAGGTGTGGTCCAAACAAAGAATTGGATTCTACAGGGAAAGGGGAAAAGAGATCCCCAAATGCATGTTATAAGGCCTTTGATTTCATATACCTAAAACTCAAGGTCCATGCATAGTAGCTTCAGGGAGGTGGGGGGTTTTGGGGGGAGTGTTTTTTGACTAAAAATTCCTCCCAATAGTGTAGGAGAACCTTTTGAGGATAAGCTGTCTTAGATTTCAGTTGTTTTGCAATTTGTCACAAACCTGGATACACCAAAGAGGGAAACAGATGACTGGGTACTGAAGAAAGAAGTGAAATAATGCTGAGTATTATGGATAGATAAATTACATTTGGTCCTCTGCTGACAAGGTTGTAGAGAGTTTCTTTCCAATTGGTTGGTTTGGCAGCATTATTGCCTTTCAAAATCTGGACTCTTGATACAAGTACCAGTGGCACCCCCGGCCCCCCCACCTCACAAGTATCGTGACAAGGCTCAGTCGGAGTCACCAAATCTACCCTATTGTTGATTTTACAAATTGAGTCCTACACAACACAATACCCATACCATCCAGGAACGTCAAGCCCTGTGGGCCTGAAATGTTTTGTTCTGTCATCCATGCATGCCGGTTCCGATTATACCAGGACTTGTTCCGAAGTGTTTTCCGCCCATTTATTCACCTGCATGAACTCTCTTTATTCTCATAATAACTGGAATTGCAAAACCAAAAGTGGAACCCACAAATGGAAAAAAAAAAGAAAAAGCAATTGGATGGGTAGAGTACCTCTAACTTAAAGACCGGCACCACGCAGGATGGATGTTGTGTGAACAGGAAACACTAATTTATGGTACCTATCACAGACTTAACCACAGGGGTTAAGAATGTGCTAATCACAGTGACACAGGGTATGTACTAACCACAGTCACGTTAGGTACCTTGTAACTACTAACCATCCACACATGCATCTACTTCTAGTAGGCACCAAAGTGCATGTACTACTTACCTACTTATTACATAGTAATCACTTCCATTCCCTACCTCGCTACCTATGATGCTTACCCATTAATATAAGTATTTAGTACCTGGTAGGGTGATGGGAAGGAGGGGAAAATATTAAACAGGCCAAAGGAAATGAATGCGTCCGGTACAAAAGTACCCGCCAGGACATGTTTTGCCCCCGCCCCATCCCCCTCGCCCCTGCCCATCCTCCCACCGCCACCCCCCTTCTTGTAACATCCCCCTGATGGGACGGCTCGCGAAACGTACCCATGTTACGAAATTTTCGTAACCTGCCATCACATGCCCATCCACATGGGGATCCATGGTACCAACGATGCGATGGACCCCATGCCCCATGCATGTCCCCCTCTCGACTCGTGTAAGGTTTAGCTCCTTCGCATTAGGGTTTATTCTGTTTCACTCGCATTTCAACACTTTTGCATTTCTTTGTCTTGTTTCCCCTTGCTTCAATGTTGTTGGCAAGCTCCAAATTTCAGCAACATCTCAATTTTGTTCTTTAGATTCTCTAAGTTTAGTTGTTATCTTAATTTTGTTCTTTAGATTCTCTAAGTTTAGTTGTTGTTCCATTGCTCCAAAGCTTGTTCCGTGTATGCATTTCCACAAATGTTTCCATTTTAAGTTTGCTTATAAGCTTATCATGTGCTCTATTATAAATGTTTGAGAAAAGTTGTGGTGACATTTTCAAGTTCTTCCTCAATGATGCTAACCAAGGTCACATTGTTCATTTCAAAGGCGTGTTGCAAAATACTATCATCCAAGTGTACACATTTGATTACAAAATCAAGTTTTGCAACAAATCACATATAGGTATTTCTCCTTTTTTGAGTTTGTAATAGGGGGATTGAACTATAACATGGGAAGTGTTATTGTAACAACAATGGGCAAGAGACATGGGTGATGATGATGTGGGTATCATGCCCTAAACCTTGTAGAAATGTAAAACCCTAAAACAAGCAGGGGGAGCAATGTAGGAAACATTTCTACAAGAAATTATACGCATATTTTTAGGTTATAGGATTTCTTTACATAACTATGGGCACAAACTTAGTTACAAATAGTTTTTTTTAACATGGTGGTGGGTTTACGTTGCTATAGGAAACAATCGAAAGTCAAGTGGCTATTGGAAAAGTTTAGTGTTTTGGAGACTTTATTTAATATGGCTATAAAAAATAAGGAAATAAAAGGGCCAAATTGGTTTCAATGATTGTTGAATTATTATGTGAAGTTGAATTCTATTCGATTCATAGAACAATGGGTCACTCCTGAACTATACAATAAGCTTTTGCTAGAGATTTTTTCATCACGTGTGACCCCATTAAATGGGGATAAAGATTGTCTTGATTTCCAATGTGTGTATTGTGGAAGGGAATAGTCAAGTAAGTTGTGACTTTTTGACCACATGTCTAAAGGGTGCCTAGATGCTCCTAGGGACCCAATAACAAATAATCCAATATTTTTTCTTGTGTTGCCCAATTTGGCTAATGTGCAGTTGTTGAAAGAAGTAAAGCGACAAATTGAGAAAAAATGATGCCTCCTTTATTGAATTGAAGACGAGGACCCAAGCTGACATAGATGCAAAAACAACCTTAAAGAGAACTCCAGTCAATGTTGAGCACATTCATGTCCAAGTGTGTAGGTTCAAATCTTTAAAAGGTTTATTCCCAAAACTTTGTTATAGTAGAGAACATTAGAGAGGTTTGTTGAAATCTCTTGGACAAAGGATGGGAAGATGTAAGGCGAAGCCATCACCCAAAAAGCAACATGAAAGTACATCAATTGAAAACTCCATGTTGGATATGCCACATGAAGAAGAAGAGTTGGATGTAAATGAACTCAAAGGTTCAAACCAAATTAGCAAGGAAACTAAGGTGCTACCTTCAAATGATCAAAGGCCTTGGTATTGAAAGCCAAGACATGTCAGAAGCAAAACTTTATGGTGTATCAAGTCCACCTCATTCCAACATGGGGGGTAGCAATCAAAATAGACTCGTACCTTCACACATCTGTCTAGAGGGATGGGATGAATGGATTGATAGCATGTTTATGGCATCATTTAGGTTGTGGACCCACAAAGATCAAATAAGCTACAAATGCCTCCACTACTGCATTTATGAATTTTTTGGTTTACAATGCCATATGGTTTTAGAGCTTTGCAAAAAAAATCCTTTGTAACATGTAGCCCATTTGTAACCTTCTAAATCCAACCTCTAACTTTGGTTTTATTTATTTTCCACAAAATTGTTGCACAAATTTGTAACAAAATGATGTGAACATTTCTGTTAGTCATGTGGTGAATCCTGCAACTTCAAAAAATGAATTCCATGCATTAATTGAGTAAATTGAGCACAAGTTACTAGAACGAAATAATATGAAGCTTGAAGCCGAATGGTGGGAGGAGTGTGAAAAAAGGATTGTTGAATATGTGAACAACAAATTGCACAACTTCGATGTAGTTGTTGCTCTAAAAATCGAGCAAAGAAAGTGGGGGTGGCACCCACTCTTTGACATCTTCATAATAGTTCCTACTTTGAGGGCCCTTGCCTTGAACTTTCTTTAGACACATATCAACAATGAAACCATAACCATATGTGATGGAATTTGTAACAATGAAAGGGTTGGTATGTTTTACCTAGTTCCATCGTGTGCTAGGTTTTTTAGGTTATACACATTTTCAAAAAGGTTACATGTTCCTCTAGTGCACCCATTGCGAAGTGCTACTAAAAAAAATTGTGGACAATGGTTTTCTAAAGGGCTAAACAATAGGCCATAGCAAACAATCCTCACAATAATGTGAGAGGAAGGGCCATGTTGTTTGCAGGTGGGGTGGGGTCATTGGCAAGAAAAGATTGGCAAGCCCAAGCCTAATCTGAATACAAAATAGATTATTCCAATTAGTGGTCAAGAATTTATACTTGGGCACAAAATGTCCAATTGCAAGCCATCCAAGATTTTGTAATTGCCAGCATGAAGGATTTCATTGATGGTTAGCAGATTCATGAATGGGGTGTTGTTGGCAATTGCTTTGATTCTATGTTCACAAAATGGTTGATATAAAGAGAAGACATTGATCTTGGATGGCTTATTGCAAGAACAAGTTTGTAGGTCCTCCTTAAGAACACCATTCTTTCAATTTGATGAATGTCAAATGTGTAGCATGATTTTTTCTATAGTAAACAAAACTATAACATATTTCCACTTTTTTGTAACATGGTGTAACATGGCAAACATTTACCTCTACCAACCAATTTTTTTTAAAATTGGGTTAAAAGGCATTCCAAGTTTCAAATTAGTTGAATGTGAATAAAAGGTAACTACATGGATGAAATTGAGGGATTTTCACATGCAAAGGTACCTACTTGGGAAACATTTATTTGTGGGGTGAAACATTGAAATCTTTGATGGTGATAACCTTTTCACCATGGCCCAACCTCAATAACTACCCACATGCCCATTGATGCAATGGACCAACGCCTTTGCACAATTAGTGGGGAGGACAATCAACTCGCAGTGGCACTAGTAGAACATGGTTTGTTTGATCAGCAAAATACTAAAGTTGTTACATCCATTATACCTATAGCAATTTTAACGTAGACAACAAAAAATTCAACATAGTTTAGCTTCAAAATAAATAGCTTGTTGTAAAAATATTTCACCTAACTTGAACCAGATCTAAACTTTATAACCCACTTAGTGGACCTTAGCTAGTTTGGGTCAAGCTTACACCTTAGCCAGTTGGATAATTTGTCACAATTTGATTTAGACATTGAATGCAACCAATTAGATCTATGCATGTGCTTGGCAAGCCAAGATCTAGATTACAAACCTTGTGTGGATTAGCCAGCAAGAAACTTCAGCAAGGAGCTTGCATTAGTAGCGGTGTCACAAACTACAAGTTGTACACTGTCTAATGAGGCGCATGTTCTCGCCATCTTTGGACCCTACAAGGAAAATCAACAATCGTTTTCCATGAGAATGCCACACTATTGTACTATGCCCCTGAAAGATGAAGCATTACAACATTTGTGGCAAACTTCTAGGTTATCACTTACTCTCGTCATTTGATAAATGGATGTTGAAGTTGGTTTTTGCTTGCCATATATTGTGCAATATTGGTGTTAACATGTTACTAGATTATTTCTACTTTTTTGTAAGGTTGATGAGTTGTTGGATGAATTAAGAACTGACATAATTTCAAATGTCTTCTTTAAGGGCCTTAAAAGCATGGAAATCAACATATTCTTATGTGATCTTGAGTGTTTCACAAACTTTGAAGCACCCATGTTTAACAAGTGGTTGGATTTCATGCTTGGACATACACTTGCAAAGAACGTTGTGTCAAACATGTGTAGGTACATTTTGTTAAATGCATACGTTTTTAGGTTAATTAAGATTGAACTTTAGAATGGAAGAAGGACAAAAAGGTGGGGGACAAAGTACTTTAAGCATGGTTCATTCTTAAGTAGCATTGTGGTTATGCCATATTTGGACAAAAACCATTGGTCCTTATACATCATGGAAAAGGGACGCACCATTCATTGTGATTCTATACCAGGGTTCCACAACAACAGATCATCCAAGGAGTTTGTTCAAAATGTGCGCATTGCATGGGCCCTTTCCAGACGCTTAAATGAAGATGATGCAAATTTCAAAACATTTGTCAATGTGGATACCATTATGCCCAAGGGTTTTGCTCAAAAGAAGTCATGGGAATGTGGCCACCAAGTTGTCTTTAACTTTAGAACATACCTACAAGAATGATGGACATTAGCTTCATTTCATGGTCATCATGTGAGTTCAAACTCAACTTGTCATGTCACTTTCTATGCACGTTATATATTGTTAATATATGTAGTGATAACATAAGCTCAATTAAATATACACCATGAATAGGCCACCTTGTTGTTTCATATGAGAACACGAGTAGTGCCTACAACCATGTAACAATTATGCATTGTTAACTTGATTGTATAATGTGTTGGTTTTGATTAGGGCAATTCATGGCGGGAGGAATCAATAAGGAAAATTCAATATTGTGTTATCCAAACACTAGTGGAAGAATTGATAGTGAAAGATGATAATAAGGGCTACCAGTCCCTTCACATGCCAACATCAAAAGACATTATGTTTGGCCATGAAGTGATTGTTCATGGTTCCACAACAATAGAAGCCACCTTGCATAATGATCACAAGAAGCCCTAATAAGAGCTCCCTTGCAATCTAAAAGGGCTCTTTCTCTTGAACACACATGTTACTCCAATTGTTGCAATTAGTATAGATCAATTCACAATTGGTGGTGAAACAAAAGCTGCCTTTAAATGGAAAAGAAAGAGGCAATGACCCACTCCCACTTCCCCCAAAAAAAACCCAAACCAAGCTTATCAAATGCACGACTCAAATGTAATGACCCAAACAAGTAATGTAATAAAAACAAACATAAACACATTTTAGAAGATTTGTCACGTGCAGGTTGTTTAATTTATTTGATGATCATAGTTCCCACATTATACATAGTATTCAACCTATCGTACCCCATTAAAGTCTAATGAAGGAATATGCATATTTGCATTAACTTTGTAACATATATCTCGTTCTGTAAATTATTTCATTTAGCAATGAACAATGATGGATTGGAACAATGTAGCACTACTTTCACGTATTTATGTAACATGTATATACCCAGTGGACATAATTAACACATGTGTGCATGTGCTCATAACTTGGCCTAGCAAATATATTAGTGATTGAATATACCAAATCACACCATGAACTACCCAAATTTGCCCAAGTTGTGCTTTTAAAGGTACTATTGTAGCCCACATGTGACTTCATCACAAAAATACATGCATAATCAATCCATGGATCAAATAGATGGAAAACAACAATTAGATTTTTCAGTTAAATTCCATTGGTTCATTCATTTCAACATCTCACTAGAAAACAATGGTGAGTATTTGTGGGATTTTTGCCTAGGGGTTTGAGCAACAAAAACCCCATGGTAATCCGGGAAAGCCTTGTCCTACTAACATGACCAATATTCTAGAAAATCCTTTTGTTGTTTCAAACTCCAACCATTGTTGTCCAAATTACACTTGAATCTACCAACACCACTAAAAGATATGAAGCCATGGTCAATCTTTACTTTTAATGTTTTTTACTTCCCAACCACAATTTGGATTGATGCAAGTAGGTGTTCCAAGAGTACCTAATTGTCCTTTACTTCTTCAACTAGCTCAATTTGAAACCAACGAATCTTGTCTTTTAACCTTGCTTAACATGTTTCATTTGGTGTTCTTGATGTCGGAGGTGTGTATCAGATGTTGCCAGGTGAACATCCTCCTTAAAGACTGAACAAATGTTATAGGCCTCCTTCAAGGAACATGTTACTATAGGCCTCTTTCAAAACACATTACTATTTTTTGTTCATCACAAACCCATTATTTTTCCATGATGCATTATACCATTAATGTAACAAGGTGTCACCAACAAGAGCATATATTGCCTAATCAATTCGTCTCCCATGAAATCTTCCTTTGGATGAACCAAAAGTTGCTTTTAAATTTGCATGGTAATTTTCAATGGTAACATTTGTATCCTGCCTTGCATAAGGAAGGTTCCGATTACTTACCACCCACATTTTGGTTTCTGATAGCCACTCATATTACACATACATCCAAAATGCTTTTGCAACTAACAAATTATTTGCCATTCTTTCCACCACTTCACATTTCGCCCATGCATCCATGTCTTAGTCATTCAGGCAATTAATGTTGTACATGATCTCTCACAAGAATTTCAATGCAATTGTGTGATTAGCTAGATCTTTGATTTTGGGGTAGGCTTGTTTTAGCCAAGTTCGACAAACATGCCATAAGCCCAAGTAAACCTTTGTTTGGGGCCACACCATCCTATTTGCATGCAATCAACAAATTCACTACCATCAATCCCAAAAAATAGTTAGTAACATGAAACACAAACATGGCTAATAACAAAAACTTGCAGCACAAAAATTTGCTTAGTAGTAGGAACCCATGATACATAAGTCACTAACAACAAGAATCGATAGCATTGACATTTGCTTAATAGCATAAACCCACAAGGCATGAATCTAATAGCTATTACTTGGCTAGAAACATACATCCACGTAACACATATCTTGGCTCGAAACATGCATCCATAGTCATAGATGGTGTTGCAATAGCCACCAACATGACATACCTTGGCTAATAACTAGCATGAAGAACATATACCATGGATAGTAAAACGAACCCATGGCACACTAAACTAGGTTAATAATTAGCAGCCACTACACATAACATGGCCAATGAGGATATTGCGCATGACATAATGTGGCATAACAAGCATCAACATCATGTAACATCCAGAAACCTACAACACATAACTTGGCTAGAAACAAGATTCCAAAACACCTAACCCTCCCAATAATAACCATTAAAATAAATAATTTGGTTACCAACATGAACCTACAATAGAAAATGCAATTAGTAACAAGCATCCATAACACAAAATTTCCCGATAAGGAATTTATCGCAGGCTATTTATCTCTACCTTCACATCATCCACAATGAAAGCATTTGGATGCTAATCATTCTCAACCATCAACAAGCTTTTGTTTAATGCATCCATCCACAGGGCCAAGTCACATTACTTGTAACTTGATGTGATAATGTACGTCACAGGGACCCCATTATACCATTCGTCAAACATCATCATCATGTACAATGGAAACTCTAAAACTAATGTGATGTTGTTTAGGTGGGTGGTTATAAACACATACATGACACACATTCAATTGCTAGTCATGGTTACATACCTTTTTATCATTCGTTCCAAATGTGGCATTAATAGAAAAACCACTGTCATGGCCACATTGTAACATCATTTCCCTTTGCCATTGGGTTTGTATCCTAATGGTGAAGGGCATGTTATTGCTTTGAAGATTGCCTTCAATCTGAATGCCACTTTCTTGGTAAAAGAAGACCTTGTTTTTGTTCTCAACCACCCACATTTGCACACTTTGTGCGTCATCTTCATGCTTCCTATATGTCTTCTTTGCTTGCTTACCTGCCATGTTATGAATGTCTTGTTCATTTAAAAACAAATATCATGATAGTTTAATCTTGTTCTCCATCATATCCTTCAACTAGGCTTTGTGTTTATTCATCATTTAATAGATGGATAGGCCCAATTGAAGGTGCTTCAACACAAATGTTCGAGTCTCCTCTGATAAATGCAAAGAAAATGATGGCCTTAACCCACATTTCATGATTATATGGATAACAAGGCCCAATTTGTTTACATGTTGGAATGTGTCATAATAGATTTCACCAATCGTTGGGTGCAAAAAAAATTGTTTCAATGTGAAAGAACAACAAAAACCCTTCTTATGGCCATCACTCTACTTTTCATTGAAACTCAAGGCCCCTTGTGCCCCTCATTAATTGCCTCTTGGTTGTTTTGGTTCTTTCGCTCCAACTTCCCCATTTTTATGTTTGGCATTGGACCATGCATATTCCTGATACAATCAGCTAGGCCATACTCACAATGATACCTAAAACATGTCATCAAAGTTGGTAGTTGCATAACACATAAACATGTGAAAGAAGATTGTTACAACCTATTACAACTGAAAAGATTTTTCATGTTCATGTTCCATGTTTCAATTTACAATACCTAGTCATTTGGGAATCAAGGTATTTTACCTCATATTTTCCCAATAGCTATTGTGTTTAGGATTTCTCAAGATTGAGTTCGTTCGATGGTCTTTCTTGATGAACCTACATTACACATCTCCTTTATTGTCTTCTCTAGTTAGAAAATCTAGAACCCCAACCCATGGAACGTGAAACACATACACCCTTTTCCATATGGTATTTGTTTTTGTATCATGCTTAAGTGTTCATCATAACCAACCCACCAAGACAAATCCCTGAAACTAAAAGAACTTGGGGGTGGTTGTTGTATAGAGCCCATAAGTGCTTCCATTGCTAGAATATCATGGCTTTTGTATGCATTGCTACAATTTCCCACCTCTAGCATTACATTGGATGACCTATCTTGTCCAACCCTACCTCTTCCATCCAAAATGCACCTATTGATCCTTCAACAAAACACACATCTTCCCTTGCTTACAATGCACAATTGTTGGTGCTACATGTAGTGGAAAGAAACCTAACACACCAAATGAACTAATGTTGTTGGATGTAACCTATACAATGGTGCACTTACCAAGAGCGTAAAAACGAACTTTCAATTGTAAGCCAAGTAGGCACATGCTTTAGATTCCAACTCCATGACAATTCAAAAGTATTTCAAGCCTACAACAGACATTAATCCCACTTCTACAACCAATCTACAATTGTATGCCAAGTATGCACATGTTTTGGATTCCAACTTTGTGACAATTCAAAGGTACTTTAGACCTCTGTAAACATTAGTCCCACTTCCATAAACGATATGCAATTATAAACCAAGTTAGCACACACTTTGGAATTTTGCTAGCTAGTAGTTCAAAGACCTATACTTCTATAACCAACTTGCAATAAACATCATTCTTTCCACTTTGGCTTCCATCTTGCCACCTTTTATAAAACCGATCTACAACAAGCAACTTCCCAACTTTGCTTCCAACTTGCCACATTTTGAAACATCAATTTGCAACAAGCAACATTTTTCCCATTTTAATTTACACTTTGCCACAATTTGAAATGTTGATTCGTAATAAGCTATCCATAACATGCAATTGTCTCTCATTTGTACTTCTAGGTTGTGCAACATTTTGCACCAACCATCTCCTAAAAATTGCACCAAGGGTGAATTACAACTTAGACTAAAGCATGTGTAGGATGTCACGAAACTTAGGAAGTGACGTACATGTTTGTTCTAATTAGGGTTCGAAATGGAGTTTACCTCATTAAGACCACCAACTTTGAAAAAACACTATAGTGTATGTGGAACGTTGTAACTTAAACCCACACTTACGCCCAATGTTTGAAACACTATTGATAATTGGATCATATTATAGGTAGGCTTTTATCCCAAAAGGAGGTGGATCACATTGGCAGTCGCACTTAGGAGACCATCAAACAAATAGGTGATTCGTTGGAAGTAAAGGACGATGAGTCTAACAATGATCTATTCTACATTCCTTTTAGTAATCCTTCTGAACCCATCTTTGCAAAGTTGGAAGAACGTTTGGTTGTTGATCGTGGCAGGAGGTATTCATGCATTTTGTTGGAGAACCATTAGAAGATTTGTGATCAAATTCTGCATCCTTAGCATGGTTGGTCACATCATCCACATCAAGTGACATTGAAGTCCATGGAAGAAGACTAGGTTAGACCATCACACAAGCATATTTCGTTTGCTATTGGACATTTTAGGGCAACAATGCAGCCAATTACACCAAGCATAACTATTAGTGTGTTAGCTACACCAAATGCATTTCCCAGTTTGTCATCATTTGTGCAAGTTTTCACTCCCACAACATATTCACTTCACATGTTTTTCCTTGCATTAATGATGTTGTAGTGATTAGGGAGTTCGTTTTAACATGTGCAAATGAAATACTAATAATTTTAACATTATTTTACATATTCCATGAGGTGGAGGTAGGGCTACCATTCCCTTGCTTCTAGTATTAAAGTGTAACTTAGAGGTGTTGATCTAGGTGGAAGACATTGTTGAGTGGAGAGTTTGGTTGGGGCAACATATTTGTTAAAAGCTAATGCAAGTGTTTTAAGATTCATTATCTTGAATAGAATTCCCAAGTGGAAGAAGAGGGAAGAAACTTTCTTGGTTTTGATTTTCAGTATTGTTAAAATTCCTATTTTTTTTTACTATAATTTTTTGTCAAAAAAGACCCATTTTGGATAGGTATCAAAAAAACCTCTTGGTCATTTTGGACAAATTGCTTTGAACCTATCCATTGTGACTAGGCCATGTACTTTTTGACCAAGCCTAAGTTGACATTTTTGACTAATCATTTTGACTAGTACTTTTGACTCATCAATATAAGAATCAAATGATTTTTTGATTGGTCAAACACAATTTTGACTAGGTAAATGCCATGTGGCATTTAAATAATGGGCACACAAGTTAAGTCACATGACACCTAAACATTGGCCACCTAGGCTATGCCACGTGGCTTTTAAAAATTGGCCATTTAAATTATGCCATGTGGCATTTAAACATTGGCCACTAGGCTATGTCACGTGGATAAAACATAAGCAACCTAGGTTAAACCTAAAATTAAATACCTACTCCTAAGGTCTTTATGTTTAAGAACCTACAACCTAAACTCATAGGTTTAAGTCTGAGAGCCTATAATTAACAACTAGGTATAGAAGTTTAAAGTAGGTTAAAACAACTTAAATTATAACCTTTACTAGGCTTAAATGTACACCACCTAAATTAAAACTACACCTAGATGACCTAGGTAGGAAAATCTTATTTCATTTTGAATTTGACCTTTAAGGTTGAGCCTTTTCAATTGGCTCATCCCAAATGGCCTTCCTTTTAAAAATATTTCTTATGTCTTGGATGCTTATGGTGCATCTATTCATATTGCTCACCATTTGGAAATAATAACAAACAATATAGGACAAACTTTTGGGAAAGAGAAACAAATTCATGTCCACACAACATTATTCCTAAATAACTATGTAAGATACATACATTAAATAAATAAAGAGGTAGGTAAATATGTATGTTAATTAAGTTAAAATAAAAAATAGTAATATTTAATATATAGTTATTTAATTATAATTTAAAATTACAATCATATTTTAAATCCTTGAATTATATAAAATATCAAGATAGTTATAATGTATTATATTGTTGATTGATAATTACAACCAAATTATAACTAATCCTTACAAAATTGACCTAATTCATTATATATTATCAACAATGTATTTGTAATAATTAATAATTAATTGTTTAATTACACATTCATTAGTGTATTTTAGGTCAATAACTAGTTAACCAACTAGTAATTTATCATAGGTATATAAATGGCCTATTCTAGCCTATATAACTAAGTTACCTATACGCTAAAATATAGGTAAATAGGTGGAATATAGGTAAGGTATGTATACATAAATACATTTAAATCTAAGCTAATTATATTTAGGTTATTTAGTCACATATTTACATTACATAAGTTAAATAGGTGGTTAATTTAACCTAGGAAAAATGAATTATGGCAAAACTAATGCTCGGTAAAATAATGTTTAAACCAACCACAAGTAAAATAATTATGAAAAAATTAATGATTATTAAACTAATTATGGTTCAATTAATCATGAATAAAGTAAATAAGGCCAAGGTAACCAATGAATAAATATGGCTACATTAACCATAAATAAAATAAATATGGCCAAACTAACCAATAAATAAATATTTTATGGCTAAACCGACCATGGTTAAATTAAAAATGGTTAAACTAACTAATTGAATAAATATTTTATGGCTAAATTAGAAATGATTGAACTAACCATGAGTAAAATAAATATGATTAAACTAACCATAATTAAAATTAAAAATGGTTAAACTAACCATGAATAAAATTAATATGGCTAAACTAATCAATGAATAAATATTTCATGGCTAAAAAAAATGCATAAATTAATTATGGCTAAAAACATGAACTAATTATGGCTAAAATCTAAATGATTAAAATAATTATGGCAAAATTAACTATGATTAAAATAGAAATGGTTCAACTAACCATGAGTCCATAAATATTTTATTGCAAAACCAATTATATAAAAATTAATTACAACTAAAATAAACATGAATGAAATCATTATGGCTAAAATCAAAATGATTAAAATAATTATGGAAAAATTAAACATGACTAAACTAAAAATGGTTAAATTAACCATGAATAATCAATTTGGTTAAATTAACCACTAATAAAGTTAATATGGATAAATTAATTCACTACTAGAAATCTTGTCGTTTGCAACCAGTCACTATGCAACTGACATGCAACTGGTTGTCGTTTGCAACTATCTCGGTCATGTTTGCAACTATAAATTTGGTATTGTATAAATTTTCAACCATACGGTTGTGTGTGCAACTAATGTGCAACTAAATGTGTACAACATGGACACGTGTCATAAAAATGATGGCCTAAACTTATACATACTTAAATTATTATACTTAATATATCTACATAGGCTATGTATAATAATATTTTGTGCCTCTAGTATTAAGGTTAACCACATGCTAACTTATGCTAACCTATGTTAAATAAATTAAAAGTTAAACTATCCATGACTAAATTAAATTAGGTTAAAACTAACCATGGCTAAATTTATTAGGTTAAACTAATTATGGTTAAATTAAATTATGTTAAATTAACTATGGCTAAATTAAGTTAGGCCAAACTAATTATGGTTAAATTAAGTTAGACTAAATTATTTATGGCTAAAATAAATTAAGCTAAATTAGATTAACATGGAATAAATAGGGCTAAATTAAATTAAGCCAAACTAATTATGGCTAAATTAAGTTTGGCTAAAATATTTATGGCTAAACTAAATTAAACTAAAACTAACAATGGCTATATTAATTATGTCTAAATTAATATGTACTAAATTAAATTAAATTAAACTAAACCATGGTTTAAGTATATAAGTATTACAAGTTTTTAAATTTTATTTGTCAAATATATTTAAATATTTATTTTGGCAAGTAAAACTATTTTATTTTATTTTATTTGGAATTTTTTCAGAAAATTTAAATTTGATTAAACAAAAACATTATTCAGAATCAATTAATATGATAATATTAAAATTTATTATAATTATTCATAATTATCAATTAATTTTTATTATAATTATAATGATAATCAATTATATATATAATATCAATAGGTATTATATATTCAAATTCTATTATTTATGTTAAAATATTAATGTAAATAGGCTACACGAATTAACCTCCAAGTACACAAACATCTTAAGCTAATTATTAGTTTGAACTGTATAATAATGTTAAAATTATATTTTCATCGAGTACTCATAATTATTAAAAATATTCTACAATCATTTTTGAAGTGCAAAAAAAGGAGTAATGAAAAATTAACAAGAAGAAAAAGTTTTCCAAGTTACAAAACGTTTTTTTTTTTCTTTGGACCCCTCCTACTTTCAAACCTCATAACTTTCTTATTTATTATTCATTTGAAACGATTTAAAATGCTATAGGAGCGCCATCTAAAGTTATACAAATTATGTTTGAACTTTAATAACAAAAAAACAACATAAAAGGGACTTTCTGGGTGTTTAAGAATCGGCCTTTGTAGTGCTAAATGGTTTTTATTCTGAGTTTTTGACCCCCTTTACTTTGGGGGGCCATAACTTTCTCATTTTTAATCTGTTTTTCACAATTTTTAGTGTGTTAGATGCGCCAAGAGGAGGGCTTCAAGTTTTGTTTGGACACCAGAAGCAAAAAAACCCTGCCATGGCTGCTATATTCTAATACATTAGTTGGATCTAATGTGCAACTAAATTGGTTCATGAAGTTTGCAATGGAATTTTTTATCCCATATCCTTTGGCTTCCAATTCTATTTGGCTCAGTATATAAGTAGGAGCAATAACTTTATTGTAACCAAACACCAAATGCCATTGGGGATGAGTAAATAAATAAAGCTTGACCTCTATGAAATGGTTAATTTTAAAAATAAAATTGGATTATTTTAATTTTACCTATATAGCCTAAACCTAGCTATGTTCAAC
>Ga0209611_10008567_pt1 | contig 15905 bp, 6 predicted proteins | sample S1TSphgellanicum_3_FD_187693 | JGI IMG/M metagenome (GOLD analysis project Ga0209611, IMG submission 187693) | Host-associated microbial communities from peat moss isolated from Minnesota, USA - S1T2_Fc - Sphagnum magellanicum MG (SPAdes) (version 2) | ecosystem: Host-associated > Plants > Peat...
TTCTTGTGGCATTGACATTTACTAGCGAAGATGATTAATTTCATTAATATTTCAATTATTTTGAACCCTATTCAAACCAACTAACTCTAACATATTTTTTTGCAACCCATGACAAAATAATCATAAACTTATGAATTCGTTTATTTATGATTCATAATAAAAAATAATAATCATGGGTTCCATTTAATTCTACACATTTTCCCATCACACATAATAATTTTGAATGTTACATCTTTGCTATGAAATCCATTCACCAACATCCACTCAAGACCAACCTTCTTACCAATCAAATGAATGCTAAGAAAATTTATGTAGTTTTTTGAAATCATAAACTATCTAAAGATGATATAGTTAATCAATTATTTCCCCAAACCTAAAAAGTAAATATTTAAATAGTTTTATGTCTAGTGTCAAAGTGATCTATGAATGTTTGAGAAAATTTTAATTTTAAATGTTGTAAGACATTTGATTTTGATAACAAGGATATTCTTATTCAACACTTTCAAACACTTTGACCAATTAACGACATCCACATGCATTATAATGTATTCTAGTGTATGTAAGATTTACAAACCAATAACATATTACATGTTGTTTGTAATCTCGTGATCAATGACTTCTTTTTGTGCAAACTTTTACCAAATTGTGGAAAAAAATTAGGGCTACAATCCCTACAAATGTTTTGTTTGGAAATTTTTGAAATGCATTGCTTGAAAAACATGGTCTTTGGACTAGGTTTACTACATTTCAAGCTCTTGTTTCTGTAATTTGCAAGACAATAACAAAAGTACAAAAACAATCCATGATACTACTTATAGGCAAATCTGGCTAAATCTTCTTGTGGATGGTGACTAATGTGGCTACACCACAAAAGTGAAAAAAAAATCGTTTCATGACCTCACATAAAAATGAATTGCATTGGCATGTATAAGGTCTATAACTAAATTAAAAAAACCACCTTAAGTAGGTTTGAATGCGCAATTTTCTAATGTACCTCTCTCTATACCTTCTTTCCAATGGTGTTCACAAACCCATCGAATAGGATAACCATCACTACAACTTGTTATCTTAACATATTTAACCCTTCTCAAACTAAATAAGTCTAATATTTCTTTTCCCTTTAACAAGTTCACAAGCCATTGTTCAGCAGCCTTTTTTCCATTTCCTTGCATTGCCATTAGCGCATCACTTGAAGTAGGTAGATTTGTGAATATGGATTGGTGGTTACTTCCTTTCGAATTAGGTAAATAGTCGTTAAGACTTTGTGTGTCACAAGTCAATGCAACAATTTGCCCAACATCTGGTATCATGTTACCAATTCCTGCTGTCACATGGGCACCCACTTTCACAAGAAGGGACAAAACTGTGAGACTAGCCATGATTAAACGGTTTATTTTTTCCCTTGTTGCTGATGTGGACAACTTAATCTCAACACCTTTTTGTCTTTCCACAACATGAATGCCATCAACATGCTCGCATAGCAAATGGAGATGGACAATTTCCATTCCAGATAACAATTTCATGATGAGTTGACGATTGCGTTCCGTACCAGGAGTGGTGAAATAAAAATTGCATGGCACTTGTCGTTGGTCCAATTGCAAGATCAAGTTCATGATCCCATCCACTTTCATTGTTACCTTTCCATACAAGGTTTGTTCCGTAACTCGAATTTCCTCACATGTGTGAGTGATTCGATTTTCCAACCTCTTCTCCATAGATTGTAGTTCTTGTTTGACACCATCAATGATCTTATTTCCCATTGATCTAATTTCAGCAATAAGATCATTGTAGCTAATGTCACGATGTTCCAAGTTGTTTGAAATTTTGGATGAATTTCGATGAAATGAGCCTTGTGGCTTAACATCCAATCTTTCATTGTCACTTTGGTAAACATATCTTCCATTCTCCATGGACATGTTATGGACATGAATGTTGTCAACATCCATCTCCGCATTCTTGAGGTGTCGAAAATGTCTTTCTAACACCTCTAATGTTTGCAATTCACCCAAAAGTGATGTGACTTTATCATCCATACTAATGCTTAAATAATCACGATCATCTAGGGGTACATCCACTTGTGGCCATGTATGCACACATTGTGACAATTCAAAATTTTCTACCAACAACTCTCGTTTGAGGTCTTCAACCAACTCTTGTTTGAGGACCTCAACCAACACTGTTTGGTTCTTTCTATTTTTGCATAATATTAGGTTTTGCACAACTTTTGGCCTCAACACCCCTCTCACAAGTGCAACCCCTTGACAACCTTGGGCAACACTACACAAGCGTTCAATTTGGCTCAAGACATGATCATTCACAAGTTGAAAGGTTTCTAACTTGGTTTTTGCAGATTTCACGAGCACATCAATGAAAACATCACCACCCATCTCATCACCACTCAATTCGATGAGGATTTCCAAGCCATTTTTCCATATTCTCATGAGATTTCTTTCATTCACAAGTTCTCCATGTTTCCAATTGGCATTAAAATAATTATGCAATGCCACCTACAAAAAAAAAATTCATTGCTCGGTCAAGAATCTAATATAAAAACCCAACAATTATAGAAAATAAACTTTAATTTTTAGCAAGATTATAGTCAATTCAATGTTACATTTCTAACATGATAATGTTTTCTTTTCAAGTTCAAATTAAATTGGTTTTGTTCTTACTTGAATTCGAGGAAAAAACCCTGGGGTAAGGGTTGTGTGGTCTTGGTCACCACATTGCAATCTTTGTCCCATGTAAATAACCTCCGCATCAGAAGAAAATTGTGAAGTCCATTTCAAACGTCGTTCACCTTTCGTAACACTTTCATCAAATTGTAATGTAGTGGGAACAAAAAGGCGTTTTACACTTTGGGAGCTAGACTCTCTCAAAGTGATATCCTCATATGCAAAATCCATTTTGACCATCAAACGAACAAGATAATTGAGGATTGCATCCTTCTTTAGGCCCACCAAATTAGCAATATCTTTCAAAGACAACTCCAAAAGGATTTCAAGATGTTCCATTTCCCCAAAGCCATTAGGAAATGTTTTTGCCAAATTCGCATTTTCCACATATCCTCGAAGCTTGATTAGGTGGCCCATCACCTTCTGGCAAAACCAATTCAAATTCAAAACAACAAAATCTTCATTCTTGAAATAAATAATCTCCCCTGCATCATGCAAAAACATTGCTATTGCAATGTGTGGTTTCTCCAGTTCTGGTTGGGCCAATTGAGGTGGTACTACTTGTAATCGAGAAGCATTTTTAGCAAATATTTCTTGCTCAAAGATTTGCATGCTCACAATGGGTTGGTTTGGATGTTCCTTGATCCATTGACATATATCAAGTTGCACATGTAAACATATTTCATAAACCTTGGGCAACTTTTCAAGGACATTTTTGCAAGTAGTGGTCACATCTTTCAACACTTGTTTTGCTTCTCGGGAAGAATGTGCATTGATTGAATAGGTATTTGAAGATAAATTGATGAAATCAACAAATCTTGCCTTCAATTTTCTCACACAAGGATCCACAAATTGCTTATAAATGTATTCTTGGTCATTGTTTGTCAACACAATTGTCACTTGTGGTGCGAAGTTGGATGACCTTTTTGTGTTTGATGAAATAAATCTCAACCAATAAGAAAACTCATCCTCAAGTTCTTGTGGAGTTTTCGGCCTCCTTGATTGATCCCAAAGAAAAGGGTTACAAACCAAAAGAAAGTAACACACATTCCCTTGAGTGCTCAAATTTGGGAGCATCATATCATGGAAAGCGTGGTACTCCTCTTGGCCTGCAAGATCCCAAATGGAAACCTTCATGTCATGGTTATCCACAAGAACCTTGATATTTATTCCTCGTGTTCTTTTGTCCCATTCATTTGGATCATTGAAACAACATTTGAAAGGTTTTCGCAATTCAATGATCTCCACCAATGGAATCAAATGTGCACCAACTCCTTTTTCAAGACTCCTAGCCATTGATCTCCTTAATGTAGTTTTGCCTGCACATGTTGGTGAAAAAGAGTTAGATTCAAATTTTTACAACATGATCAAATTAAGAAACTTTAACATGTCACATTAGGTATATGGTGTGATTCATATGGAATGTTTGTAAACTTGAAAATGAACCTAGTTTGTAAGAAGATTTAATTAAACTATCATCAACAAATATACATCCTAAAACATTTTATTTTGAATTTTGAGTTGGTTTTGAACCAAGGGCGTTACTAATGAACTTTCATAAACACATTCAAACTATTTTCCTTCTCCAACCAAACCATTGAAACAAAAAAAACTCCTTGAAATCTTTGTTTATAAATACATAAGAAGTTGCATTGGATTAATTATCCACAAATATATAGTATATGATTATACGTTTTGTTATCAAACAAGCATGGATTTATGTATAGTGTTATTTTTCAAATTATTATATAGTTTCTCAAATGCTAACAAGTGGCACTATTAAAGCAAAGCACCAACCATCTAGAGTATTTTTGTTTGTCCTTACAATTGCCATACTTTTGACTAGATGATGGCTTGAACAAATTTTTTTTTTACAAGATGTGTTTGTAAAGAGTTTATGGCATTAACAAATTCTTGCACATGTATTGTAATGTCCATCTTTGACCTCTCAATTAGGGATAGATGAATGAAAGAATTTACTGGATAAAGCCCAATTGAATGTCTTTGAAAAAAACTTACACTGACCATTCTAGTTGGTAATTTTGAAACTGCTCAAATGAAAATACTCCTTTCCAGTTGTAAAAAAATTAAGTTTAAATCTTTTGGGAAGGAAACAAATGCTTTTAACATGCAAAAACATGTGGATAACTTTACCCAATACCCAATTATGGATAGATGATAGGTTATAACAATAAGGTTTGACAAGATATGTTGAATTTATCAATTGATTCTTTGTCAGAAAAATTTATAGTTAATATGAATATTCAGTTCAGGTTGAATCAAATTTGAACTTTATCCAATTTGACAAAAATAAGCATGTTCTTAATTCATGCATTTTGAAGCTCAATAGACATGTCCATGGTAATTTACATGTCAAATAATTAATTTGATGGTGAGAGAATATTGTGTGCTTAATGAAATGTCATTTCGATATATGCCAAAGCACTATACAAGTAGCAATTCAACAAACATTGCTGGCTTCATAGGAAATTGACATGGAAAAGATGTTTTTTAATGAAGTATAGTTGAGGGGCTTGCCTGAGTATGCATTCCCACATAAAAATACTTTTGTAAACTTGGGCGGTACTCGAGGCATGCCCCTTACCACTTTCATATAATCTTGGGCATTTCTTTCCAGTTGTGCTCTCACTTGTGCGGCTTGTCCCTCCCGTTGCAATCGAGTACCCCACAAGTCAATTTCTGTCAACCAAGGGTTAACTCGTAGGAGATCCATCATCTTGCCCAACACCTCAGCTCCTTCAACATGCTCACAGCCAGGAAATCCAAGTTGACGAAGTGATTGGTTATTCTTCAGTGAACTCAAAATTGTACACACATCGGACGGTTTTAAAGTTTGGTCATACCGGATTGAAAACTTCGTAAGGCTGTTGTTTGTGCGTAACATTTCAGCAATAGCCTTAATTGCTCCTCCATCTCCTCCAATGTTAGTCTCCTCAAAGATAAGCTCTTTGAGTGATTGGTTAAGAGGTGGATTCCCCGAGTGACCAGTAAGGGGATCCAGTATCATCACTGGTCTTAAAGAGCTGTGGCCCTCTATTGCAAATCTCGTAAGGGTCTTGTTTGTGCGTAACATTTCAACAACAGCCTTGATTGCTACTCCATCTCGTCCAATACCACATGCCTTTAGATTAAGCTTGTTGACTGATTGGTTAGCAGGTGGATTCCCCAGGTGGCCAATAAGGGGATCGAGTATCAGCTCGAATCCATTAGAGCCTAAAAAACTGTTTCCATTAACGTTCAAACTCCTCACGATTGAATTCATACCCAATATTGACACCAAGGAAGCAGCTCCAGAGACTGTTACAGCGTCCGAGAAATCAAGATCCAAAATTGGCTTAAAGGTATGGAATGTTGGCAAAATTTCACACAAAACTGCCAACTGTCCATCATCAACCTTGAATGATACATCTTTAAGGACATTATTCTTGGCCAACATTTCACATAAAATTGTCATTCCTCTTTGGTCGAAACCACTTACAATCAAGTGAAGGCCCTCAATGCGTTCTTCCAACGCTGGACGTAAAAGCAAAATTTCCTCCACATTCAACTGGTTCAAACAAGGGCAACTGCAACTTGTACATGTAACTGCAACTGGTACATGCAACGGCAACTTCGTCCACATCCCAATCTCAATTGATTTCAAGCTTTCACATTTACCGATAGCATCAAAAAGATGCAGGCGATCTTCTCTATATGCTTCAATGGATCCATGCTCCTCGGAATGACCATTCAAGCTAAAACATAGTTCATCCAATTGGGATTCTCTTAGGATGGAGATAACCTCATCACAAGTTACCTGTCTACGATAAGGTTTGGAAAGATCCACTGATTTTCGTTTTGGTGGTGGAGAATCTGTAGGCATTTTCTTAGCGCGAAGCTGATCGAGGGTTGAAAGATCGCGACTTTCCACTTGTTGAAATTCTTGGTCCGGAATTCCGCTAGACTCATGCGATGCTTCAAAAGGCATGATCTCTGATAGAGAAAGTTCTTGTGGAATTTGTTTCCCTGAGTCATTGCTACGTGATCCCTGGTGCTCGCCTAGATTTGGATCGCCTGGATCATAAACCGCCACAGAAGAAGCCTCCAACTCCATTTTCCAACAATTGCTGGAGGCGGATCACAATCACATCTGCAACATTATAACATCAATGAGTCTTCTTGCGAGATCCTCCAACGCTTCACATATCCAGATCTTCTTCTAACAATGACTGCCACTTGATGTAATATTGTACAGTGTTGAAGTTTGAATGATGGTACTAGTTTCGTAAACTATATCCAAGTGTACAATTTCGAGAGTAGATTGAGATTAGAATTTACACCCATCTTGTGTTCCAAGCATAAACTTAGTCAAATCAGTGCCATTAAGGTTCAGCCTTTCATTTGAGTTACTTGTGTTATTGCACATATGCTACCTTTCCCATCCCGATACATGGTTCACACAATACTTGAACTTAGCTTTGGATTTGCACACTAAACACTTGACATTATGAGTAGATGGACATGATGATCAGAAGTGTAAATCACATACGTTGATTTTCTACAAAATCAAAGAAGGGACTTTTGAAACTCCTCCAATCTGTTTGTCCAGCTCTCCCTCCAAGTTCGCGATTATAATAATGTTCATGGCGAACCTTGATACAAGTTCATGTGAATCTTCTGGTGAAAAAATCTAAGCCAAATGAAAGTGCCTGCACAGACGATTTGGCATGTCGGTCGTGACAGACCAACACTCAACAACTTGGTGATCGTAAGGAAAGCCTGCGTGAAAAGGATGGAAACAAATCCATGCGTCAGCACTGGGGCTCCAGACGGTGTCTCAACGAAGAAAAGCCTGTTCCACCATTCTTTAGGATTTGCCTTGCCTGCATTGACTGATCGCAAGTAGTCAGCATTGGCCAGCCTTTTTCACTAATTACACTCTCTCTTCCCACAAAATATTAGCTCAAAAATAGCTCCGAAGCTTTTCCTCATATTTCCATTCGAAGTCTACACGCCCTTCTTGGAAGAAATGGGAATATCACAGCGAGTTAATATGGTTGATGTTACTGAAGACACAGAGAAACCCAATGAAGTCTACTTCTTGCAAGTTACGTTGAGCAATATGCCAGAGATAGGTTCCCTGATATTTACCTTGCTTTCCACTTCAGCGTCAGACTCTTTTTGTTGCTATAAAATGTCATAGTCTCCTCAAGAAGCTCCAGCTCCGACATTTCAGGAGCAATGAATGAAAAGGGACGACGACCTGCAATTGCAAGATTTTGAGTTTATTATCACTATCAATTTCAGTGCACATTGCAACATATAGACATCAATCCCCGACATCCTCATATGTGCTAAACCCATGTCTGTTTCAGTAACCAGATACCGACCTCTGCGCATCAACATCCTAGGTCTCACAATTTGTTTCTAAGACAGTCCATTGCTGGACAAATTGGCCCAATTTCTCAGTCAACAGACAATTACTTCGAGTATTTCATACCTTCGAAAATTAGTAAATGAGCTGAGCAATAGATGGGAATAAGTCGATCAGAAAAATAATTATTCTTTCGACTCAGAGCTACGATTCCTCCTACACAGCGAAATAGGGGCCAAAATTCTTTGGTTTTTCTCCTTCAATGAATAGTTCTTCGCGCGGGAATATTCACCAGATCTCACAAACTGTCGATCGATATAGCTATTTGATTTCTATCAGCAGTTGAACCCGCTTCCTTCCACTCCAACACACTTTGCAAAACTATGCTCCTCCCCAGTCTTGCACCTGTCATAACTTGGGTCAGTAGGAAGCAACTTCTTAGGTCGTCGCATATATCATTCTCGACCTCGTACTCTGTGGTACCGTAAGAAATTCATTTTGACAGGATTGAAATCCAAACACACTCGATGTGTTCATACACTCAGACAAACTTTACATAATTCCACAAAATTATTGGGAGATCTAGAGCATTCAATAGCTTGCGAACAACCCTGGTTTCAAAGGAAAATTATCGGTACATGTTCAACAAACAGAGTCACCTACTCCGATCACATAACTCTTCCTCGAGAACCATTGAATTGCGGCCAAAGAACTCTTTCCCTGGATTTATCTGCAGCCCAAACATTTGCAACAATTTAGTTATAGGTGCCTGAAAAGTTGATGGCTTGTCGGACATGGGTTTCGCGACTTTTATTTGCATCTCGCCATACTGCCCGACCAAGGCATAAAACCGTTAGAGAAGCTGCGGAACATATTATGTTGTCCCTTTAGTATTCACTACGATCATGCTTGGGCCTTCCCATTGGGTGCATGAAACTTCTCTTCCCAAAAGAGTTCGTCACCATTTTTGGCCTGGGCTAATACCCCTTGCAAAGAACACCCTTTTATTATGGAAGGCACACCCAAATTATGTGGTCATTTGTTCTGGCTTTTTGACGGGGCCTTTCATTAGTACCAAGGCTCCGTTTCCATGTGGCCCAATCACCCACTATTTTCTGAAAAATGCTTGCTGGGTGAGGTTTTCATGGGCATATAGTTGGATCCACCTACCCATTAGATCCACTTTCTGGTGGGTCTGCTATGGGCTAGTTGGTCCTCCCCCGACCAACTAGAGTGACGGTATGCCCAATATTTGTTATTATGATGAGACTATTAATGACAAGTGTTCAAAACAAAGGTGTATAAATTATAAGGTCATTGAGATGTGGGTATGACGTGTGAATGCTTTACCTTTACATTTTTGCTGATTCATTAGTAGGTGGCTACGGCCCATGGAAACTGACCCATACCCACATGGGCTGGGTGTGCACATACTCAACCTGAGAGAGAGGCCTACAGAATAATATTTGCACTTTTTTACATTAGAGTTTATCTTGTTGGTGTTTTCAAAACCAACCAGTTTTGGACATTGTTACGTTTTGTCAAATTTTTAATGCACCCGGAGACCATAAAAGCAGAGAGCCAAAAATGGCTATCATCAAGGCCAGGATGGAGAACAAAATGGCACTCATCCATAACTACCTGTTCAGACATCCTTCTCTATTTTGACTGTGTACTAAAGAAATGGTGGTGATTTCCATAAATATAACTTTTAAAATCTCACAATAAAAGCCACAAATTCAGTCTTTTCACCCATGAAAATTTCACAACAGTGATATTTTCCATAAACTAACATATGGGGACACTGTAGGACCTCTTAGCCTCTAATGTTTGTGAACAATGTTGTAGTAATTCACAAAAATGTAGTAGCTAGGGACTTTGCCATTTTCCTTCAATCTTGGTCTATCTAAAACTCCATAAAAGTTTCATCTCACATTCAAATGACTTGAAAACAATTATTTCAAAAATTAATCACATTTTTCAGTTTTGGGGGAAAATTCCCATCCCAGATATCAATTTGATGATGAGTTGACAATTGTGTTTGGTCGTGGGAGTGATGAAATAAAAATTGCATGGACTTGCCATTCGTGCAATTGCAAGATCTAGTTTATGATCCCATCCACCTTCACTGTGCCTTTTCATGCGAGGCATGTTCATCAGTTGAATTTCCATGTGTGTGTGTGTGTGTGTGTGGGTGGTTCATTTTTCGAACTTGTTTTCCATAGATTGTAATCCTCGTTTCACACCAAGAATGATTATGTTCTTTGTTGATTTGGTTTCAAAACAACATCAATGTTACATTATTGACATGATGTTCCAAGTTGTGTGAAATTTTGGATGAATTTTGGTGAAAATGATACATTATAAAATATTTGTCCTTAGACTAAATTAGGGGACCTCTTCAAATCCAAATTAAGAATTTCTTAGGATGGATATGCCCATTAAGATGTGTCATTTAAGAAGGAGAGCGGTACTAATCAACATTTTTTTGGGGGCAACAAAAAAACTATTGCAAAATTGACTAATTTTGCTTTAAATCTATAAATTTTCAAATTTTCAAATTTTTATAAAACACATTTTTGATTCCAAAATCACAAAATTTTAAAGAAAAAACACTAGTACCTATGTGGGTTCTAATTCACCCTAGTCACCTTGAGCACAACCAAAAACCAAAGTGAAAGTTTAGTGGCCATTCTCACAACCTTGTGCATAATTCATAGGACAAAGTCGCCATGGGATATTGTGGTGGAAACCAATATTGAGTAGTTCTTAAATTTTTTTTGAAAATGGTAAGTTTACACATCTTATAATGAATTCAAAAATTGCATCAGATCTCTTAATTTTCATGTTATTCAATTGTAAAAATTTAGCAAAAATGGTTAATTAAATCCCCAAAAATTTCAATGTATTTTTTTGAGGTTATAATGTAATAACTTCATAAGCACATATGTGGATTTCATATGCATTGTCATAGGGGTAGTTTCATCCTTAAATTATATTTCTAATATTGAAATGTATTTCTATGAGAATATGGCATGGAGTTGTTGAATGTTGTCATAGTTATGGCAAACTAGAAGTGTGGTATGAACAATTTCATTACTCATATGGTGTGATCATAGTAGAATTTTGTGAATCATGAAAATTATAGTTACCAATAGTTTATAAAGAAAATAGATGTTTAAAAAATTAATTATTCATTTTGTCTTGTTGTGCAGGTTGACCTTGTGCTACAAGTAGGGGTACCGGTCTTGTAAAACAAATTGTTAAAAACATAGTCAATTTTCAATTGTTATAGCAAGTTGACTATCCACCCACGGTAATGAAATAGTATATATTAAATGAAATATATCAGTAAAATAATGTGAAACTTAATTTGGGCCTATAAATAAGATTTGATGCCCTTCACCTTTTACACATTATTTTTATTAGTCAACCATAATGATTGGCTCATATGATGATATTTAACTGTGTCTTTCATTTCTACTCTTTACTTTCTAGATGGATAAACATTGGGGATGAGGAATAATTATAATTGTATGTTGGGCATAGACACCATTGCAATAGAGTTGGACTTAACTAAGGGTTTGTAAATGAACCTGATGTTGTTAAGGATTCTTTATAAAAATGGGACGTAGTTCAATATGCATATGGGTTACATTTATAATCCTTAAACATTTAAATCATATTTGAGTTTATTGGGTTTTGATGTCATGTCATTTGACAAATTGGTGATAATCTTGAACATTTTGAACAAGTCTATATGCTTTCATCATGTAAATGGTAGGGCCTTTATGAATAATGGAAAAAGATGATGGAACCATATGACTTGGTTGTGTAATTTTGAAGACAAAGTGAGTGTGTTTATGATTTGCCCAAGAAGATTAAGTTGACTTAACCTTTAAAACCCTAAGCATATGTGCACATTGCAACACAAAATGTCTTTAATTTTATATTCACATGTTGATTTTTTAAAGTTGATTTTTTTTAATTAATAAAAAAATTGTATGGATGTATAGTCAAAATTTAGAAATTAGTCATGATGATGTTCAAAACATTTCACTCCCATTGGAGTAAATGCTTTCTCATGGTTAATACATCTACAACCCTTCCGGCCTAAACACAAAGGCACACCCACACCCTTCCCAACTTTTTTTGGGGAGCCAAAAGTACATATGGAATACTTCCAATACATGACAATCAAATTTTCCATGATTACACATAATACTAGGTTGTGTACAAATGAATGAAAAATATTTCATAAAAATATTTTATCTTTAGGATGCTTGACACTTGCAAACTACATGGGATTATCAAACTTACACATACAAGGTAAACCTTAGAAAGAAAACATGCAAAACATCCATAAATGTGTATGCCAAATTTGATTGGTAGATGTACACAAATACATGTGACAAGCATGATCATTTTTTAAAAATAAAAATTGGAACCAATTTTTATAGGTATCCAATGAAGTCATTCATAATTTTGTCATCCTGACCTTGGGTTTCATAAGATTACCTCAAGTGGGCAAAAGGTAAAATTTATAATTGAAGCAACGCCCCCTTGTGAAATTTCTCAAAATTCTTTAAATCACATTTTTCAAGTGGTGGATAGTGTTTAATGCCTTTATTGCAATTCAATAATATCCACATTGGACTTGTTTCTATAAAGTTCAAATAGCTTGCTTTCTCCATGGGGTGAAAGCACATTATGGTGTAGACAAAAAATTGTCACAATTTGATAATTTTTGATACCTATGGTATTTTGATATATCTTGGTGGATGTTTGGAAAACAATTTGTTACTAAAATTTATAATTGATGGTGGTTTACATCCCAATATATCATTGTATAATGAAATTGGAGCAAATATGAACAAATTAATTATTAATTAGAATAGATTTTCACTTTGCAACATCTCTATCACAATGTTGCAATTGTAAAAAATGATTATAAAGCATTAGATTTAATGGTAGTTTATCCATGAAATTTTGCACATGTAAAAAAACAACCATGACGAAAAATCTTTTTCACTAAAAATCTTAGTTTCTTTTCAACTTTGTGAATTTCATATTAGATGTTTTCAACACATTTGTTAGTACATTGTGTGATAATAATGACGAAAATTGTGATATTTTTAATTTATAAAAAAAAATTCTATTGAAAATGTAGATGGGATAAAGGTTGTTTTTACCATTTTACATAAAAAGATGGATTTTCAAAAATTAATAAAAAATGCAAATCTGTTGTAAAATAAGGGTTATAAATCAATGTTTTTAAAATTATTGGTGCCTTTTGACATAATGATACAACTACCAATCAATTGCATATTGATGGGTTTAATAACTTATTTTATCTTTGAATCGCAAATTAACTACATGTGATTTCTAAAAGAATTCAAAGTGGGTGAAATTTTACGTGTTATTACTTTTTACACTATACCTAATCCTAATTTTCCGTAAAATTCTTTATACCATAGTGTGTTGTCATTGCATGCCCCATGACATAACATTAATACCTATGAAATTGGTGGAGTTTAGGGAGCTTCTCCCACCCTTTGGGATTTAACTTCATGAACTTGTTCACCAACCCTACTTTGTCTTCTAGCAATTATTTTTCTTTAAGTTTCTTGATTATAATTTCCCTTCTTCTAGTTGTTGTAAATTGCAGACCTTTCTTTTTCTACAAGCCTTTTTCATAATTCATTTAACTAGCTGCAACCCTAATCTAATGATACCCTTTTCCCATTCAACATCAATTTTCATGCAATCTAGTAAGTGCTTACACACATAGTTATCAAATTTTCAAGAAAAATGTATGATGCATTGTTTGTAATTCAAGTATTCCCAAGTTTTGCTCTTAACTATCTCTTAATATTGGCTTCACAATCCTCCATTACCACACTTCCTAGCTTTACAACTATCAACACCTCCAAAAACTTCTACCTTATGCAAAAATAATTACTTCACACACATTCTCTCCCTCTTCACATGGGATAGTTGTCATTAGTTCATGATTTTTCTTGTTTTTAAAAAAAGACAATTCCTATTTTCTTGTTCTAATGCCAACCACACACCCAAAAACATATTTTTTTCCTTTTCTACTCCTACTTCCTTTCTCAAGCAACAGGTTCAGGTACCTTTTCTATTTCCCTTCCCACTTGCTTCCAAACATCATACATGATGAACGTTTCCCTTTGAGCAATTACCACCCCACCATTTGAAGATCTTGCCTCCAATCTCTAGGACATATGTTGACTGGTGACGCACCCCTAAGCTCTTTGATGGACTCAATTTCGAATCCAAAGACAAAGCCAACAGAAGGAAAAGGAGTTAGGCCGCGCTCCCTGGCTCGTAACATTTTGAGGGTAGAGGGGTGTGCTAGAGCTTCAGGATGGGGACTAGGAAGATTGATAAGCACGTCAATTACTCACACGAACCTGCACAAACCAAACAACAAGTTGATTAATGCATAGTTGGACCACCTTTAATGCACGGATGAACCATGGGCAAACATTGACTCATAAAATTCACCATGACCCAGACTTGGGGGAAGCCACCACCTTCCTTCTTATAGTATTCTCTATGCCTAGCCATGGGGCCAACACCCAAATGTCATTTTGTTTCGGGACTACCAAGTGGGAGTCTCGAAATTCTTGAAATTGGAAATCTTGTAATTTTGGAGGTGCATAACTTTGCGTCAAAACCTCTGATTAAGGTGAAATTGAAAGAAAAGTTGTAGCACTCGTCGAGAGATTTCTAACAATATGTGACACGTCACCTGCACACAAGTAAATTGAAAAAATTCCCAACTTTTAGTGGTCGGAAGTCAAATTGTCAATTTGACTCCCGGCCTTTCTTTTGCTATAACTTGTGTTTTAGGTACCCAAATGGGTCATGCAAGCCCATTTTAGACATCTAGGTTCTAAGAGCTTTCTAATAATATAAAAAACTCTTCAACCTAATGGGTTTTGACCCTTGCGATCATTCTTTGAAGATTCAGGAATCCATTGGGACCCTAACTCCCAAAGTGGGAGTTCAATTAGGAGTGTGGAGGTTCATTCCCTCACACTCTCGCACATTTCCAGGAGCATGGAATGTGACTCCTAGGCTTCACTCTTGGCCCGCACCTTCACAAGCCCTTGCCTTGGTTGTGAGCCCAAAGTTAAGGTTATAACATTTGGACTACCCCTTGAAAAGATTGGTTCTTCATGATACTCCAACCTCCTTCCTTTCTCACCACTCTCAACTTCTCATGATGCCCCAAAACACCACCCCCCGTCCTTACAAACATCATTATCCTTCCTCCTTCCTCACACCCCTTCATGTCCCATGCATTTAGGAAAAAGGAAAAGAGATCAACAACAATTTTCTCTTTTCATAGCTCCATGGAGATGCCATCATCACCTTCCTGACCTAACCTTGATTGCTAAAAACTTCTAGGAAACTCACCCCTCATCCGGACCTTTTTATCCAATAGGTTTGGCAAGGTTAGACAAGGATAAAGCATCCAACCTACTCCTATTATCATAACTAAGCCATCCACCCATCTATTCTTACAAGGATAAGGTCAAAAGCATTAACTTAACTTTCTAAACCTCAAAACATTTTTAATTGTTCTACATTTCCTAATCAAAATTTGGTTAAATTAACTTTCACCCAACAATGAACATGTTTAATCTTCAATTTTTTACATAGTAATGATTTTCATCAGATACCTGGTGCAAAAATATTATTGTTTAAAGTTATTTTCATCCCTTAAAGGAAAATGCCAATTTTTTTTACAATTTGACAAAACCTTTTATATAAATTGTAACATATATGAAAATTTTAAATAATATAAAAAATAAAATGTAAAT